>R20__coassemble_969_pt1 | contig 18501 bp, 16 predicted proteins | sample R20__metabat2_low_PE_021 | metagenome-assembled genome bin R20
TCCTTTGCAATCTCAGGATAAACGAGCTTGGAGTTCACCCACTTTGAGAAGGTGTTTGCGTCACCGCCCTGGAAACTAGGCTTCTTCTCCACAAGCTGGAAAGGAATTGCTTCCTCTTCGATGACTTCTTCCTGGACGTTCTCTACGTAGTCCTGAATCTCGACACCGAGGTTGCTGTCCTCGAGGCTCTGGAACATGTCGTCGTCAACCTTGATATCATCGTCCACGATATCGATGTTGTCTGACAGGATAGGGATCTTAGGTGCTTCTGGTGGAGGTGGAGGGGTATCCTGTGTGATAGGGATGATCTCCTCTTCTTCAACATTTTCAGTCACGTCGTCAAACATGGACACCTTTGCATCCTTGGTGCTGTATGAGAATGCGCCCCATACGACAAGAAGAGCTACAACGAAGCCGATTTCAACGAAGAGAAGTCTCTTGTTTTCAAGACTTGCCTTTTCTGATTTCTTAACTTCCATATCAATGTAATTTTAATAATCGCATTTACGAGTTTCAAAGGTATAAATAATTATTTTCAATTCCAATTTTTCTGATTTATATGTTGTAGATTTGCAAAAACCTTCGATAATATGATATCATACTGCAACGAAGACATCAAGTTTACCCTCAAGGGAAAGCTTCTCAACAACAGATGGCTTAAGATGGTAATCGAAAGCGAGATCAAGAAGCCTGGGGACATCGCCATCATTTTCTGCTCTGACCGGTATATACTTGATGTAAATATGAAATATCTCCAGCATGACTACTTCACTGACATCATCACTTTTGATTACTGTGAGGGCTCAAAGATTTCTGGCGATCTTTTCATAAGTATAGACAGCGTACGTGAGAATGCTTCTTTCTACGGTGTCGACTTTGAAACTGAACTTGACAGAGTGATGGTACATGGTGTTCTTCACCTCATAGGTTATGATGACCACACTCCTGAAGACATCTCTGTCATGAGACAGAAGGAGAATTATTATATAGAGATGAAGAAAGCCCTCCAGTGATAGTTATGCGGAAAGTTTACGATGTGATAGTCGTCGGCGGTGGTCATGCTGGCTGTGAAGCTGCAATGGCTGCTGCAAATATGGGGTCTTCAGTACTTCTTGTATCCATGGACATGCTGGGATTTGCAAGAATGTCGTGCAATCCTGCAGTGGGAGGTATTGCTAAAGGTCAGATAGTCAGAGAAATAGATGCTCTTGGTGGTTTTACTGGCATAGTTACTGACTGTTCCACTCTCCAGTTTCGCATGCTCAACAGGTCCAAAGGTCCTGCCATGTGGAGTCCTAGAGCTCAATGCGACAAGATACAATTCTCTCTCAATTGGAGAAAAATCCTGGAAAGTTGCTCTGGCTTAGATATTTACGGAGACACTGTCACTTCTTTTCTTTTCGAAGGAAATAAAATTTCCGGCGTCTGTACGACTACCGGCGCAATTTTCAATTCTCGCTCCGTTGTCCTCACCGCTGGAACCTTCCTTGACGGTCGTCTTTTCATAGGTCGCACGATGTTCGAAGGCGGACGAATAGGTGAGAGTTCCTCTCACGGTCTTACCTCACAACTTGTAGACATGGGTGTCACTACAGCAAGGATGAAGACTGGCACTCCACCTCGTATTGACATTTCCTCGGTCGACACTTCTGTCCTTCCTCTTCAGGTTGGAGATGAGAATCCTGAGAAATTTTCTTTTCTTCCTTACCTGTCTTCAGCACAGAACGGCACCTCACAGATGCCATGTTTCATACTCCACACTAATGAGAAGGTTCACGAAATTCTGAAATCAGGATTTGCAGACTCCCCTCTGTTTTCAGGATTGATCACTGGCAAAGGTCCGCGATATTGCCCCAGCATAGAGGACAAGTTGAGGGTATTTCCAGACAATGACTCTCATCAGCTTTTCCTCGAGCCAGAAGGAAGAAATACAAATGAATACTATCTCCAGGGATTTTCTTCATCTCTTCCTCTCCAGGTTCAGCTTGATGCCATGCACAGCATCAAAGGTCTTGAGAATGCCAGGATTTACAGGCCTGCATATGCAGTCGAGTACGACTATTTCGACCCGACTCAACTGAAGGCTTCCTTGGAACTTAAGTCGATAGAAAACCTCTTTCTTGCAGGTCAGGTCAATGGTACTACAGGATATGAGGAAGCTGCAGCGCAAGGAATTATTGCAGGTATCAATGCACATCTCAAGACACATGACAAGGACCCGTTCATACTGCGAAGAGACCAGGCTTATATTGGTGTGCTGATCGATGATCTCATCACCAAAGGCGTAGATGAACCTTACAGGATGTTCACCTCACGTGCTGAATACCGTATATTGCTGCGACAGGATAATGCAGACTATCGTCTCACTTCTTTATCACGTCAGATTGGTCTTGCCTCCGAATATAGGTATGACTTTACGATGCGCAAGTATGAAAAGATTGATATGCTGCGCGAGTTTGCTGAGTCTGTAAATATTACAGCACTTCAAGCCAATCCTTATCTTGAATCTGTCGGGTCTACCCCAATCTCGGACTCTAAGAAAATTGAAGAACTAGTATCTCGCCCTGAACTTTCTATTTCAAGTCTTCTGGATTTGGTTCCACGTGGAACCAAGGAAAAGTCGAATCTTGATCTGTCGATGAAGTGTAATTCTGTAGATTTTCCAATATTACCGGCTTCTCAGGAACCAGAATCAATATCTGCTCACTGCATTAAAGATATAGAGGATTCCGTCGAGATTTCTATCAAGTATAAAGGGTATATAAACAGAGAAAAGTCGCTTGCAGACAAGATCACACGACTTGAGAATCTTCGTATTCCTGACAATTTTGATTTTGACAAACTTTCCGGTCTATCTATAGAGTGCCGTCAGAAACTTAAGAAATATTCTCCATCAACTATCGCCCAGGCTTCTCGAATCTCAGGAGTATCCCCTTCAGATATCTCAGTCCTGCTGGTTTACTTCGGGAGGTAGCCTGTACTGCACCGGAGGAGCATTGGGAATGAAACGGGGGCTCGAGACGAGTCAGAATTTTCGAAGTGGCGATAGCCACGAAAGAAAATTGAACTCGGCGATGTCGCATGAATCGCGCATAGGCCGCCCCCTTCATCCCAATGCTCCTCCGGTGTCGGCTTCTGCTGAAGGTGTGTTCGGTAAAGTTCCACGTGGAACTTTAGAGCATCTTGAGTGCTGCCTTGATTATATCTTCTACCTTGGCAGTAGGATTGCCTTTGAGGATAGATTGTATAGCCTTGTTGACGTTTGGTTTCGAGAATCCAAGCATCGTGAGTGCACGTGTGGCTTCTTCGACAGTCTCGTTGCTTGCAGCAGCCTTGAACAGTGTGTCATTGCTTGTGCCTTCACCCTTGATGACCTTGTCCTTGAGTTCGAGAATCATTCTCTGTGCACTCTTGAGTCCAATGCCTTTCACACTCTTGATCTTGTTGACGTCCTCCCCTATGATAGCCTCGCGAAGTTCGTCAGCACTCATGCTGGAAAGCATCATCCTTGCTGAATTTACACCGATGCCGGAGACGCCGATAACCAGCTCGAAGAGCTCCCTCTCGTCTTTCGTGGCAAATCCATAGTACATCTCAATGTCCTCCCTCTGGCGGAAGTAGTGGTAGATGTAGATTTTTGCTTCTTCCTTGCCTTCGAGAAGTTCATAGGTCTGCAGGGAAATCTCGATATCATATCCTATGCCCCAGTTGTCTATGACAACCCTTGTCGGAGTAAGCTCGGCTATTGTGCCTTTGATATAATCTATCATGTCAAGGTGTATTGATCCAAGGCAAAAATATACCAATTTCAGCTCAAATGAAAGATTACTTTAGTAAATTTGCATTCCTTTCAATCCATGTCTAAGATGAATGTCGAAGAGTTGAGAAAAGAGTTCCCTATCCTTGAGGAAAAGGTCTATGGACGTCCGCTTGTCTATCTTGACAATGCGGCGACGAGCCAGAGGCCTCGCCGCGTAGTTGATAAATGGAACGAACTCTCGCTTAGGAAAAACGCCAACATCCACCGCGCAGTCCACCATCTCGCTTCTGAAGCTACTGACGAGTATGAGTCGACCCGTGATGCCGTCAAGGATTTCCTCAATGCCAAACATAGAGAGGAAATAATATTCACTTCAGGTGCTACGGCTTCTCTCAATCTTCTCGCATTCTGCTTCGGTGAGACTTTCATCAGCGAAGGCGACGAAATCTTGATTCTCGAGAGCGAGCATCATTCCGATATCGTTCCATGGCAGATGATGTGCAAAAGAAAGGGAGCTGTCATCAAGGTCCTGCCGATCGACGAGTCCGGACATATGGATCTCGACAACCTCGCGAGAATCGTAAATTCGAGGACAAAGCTGACCTGTCTTGCACAGATTTCAAATGTCCTTGGCCTTATAAACCCTGTTAAAGACATAGTAAATATTTGTCATTCAAAGGGTTGCATGGTTTCTATCGATGGTGCGCAGGGTGTGGTCCATTCATCGGTGGACGTGCAGGATCTCGGCTGTGACTTCTATTCCTTCTCGGGTCACAAGATTTATGCGGCTCCTGGGACGGGAGTCCTTTATGGAAGGAAAGAGCTTCTCGACAAGATGCCTCCGTACATGGGTGGCGGCGAAATGATAGCGACCGTGAAATTTGATGGCACCACCTATGCTCCCCTACCTGAGAAGTATGAAGCCGGTACCCAGAACATAGCCGGAGTTCCTACTCTAAAGCCTGCAATCGAGATTGCCAGGGAGATGCGATGTGCGGAGATAGAGACGGAGCAGAAGAGGATAACGGAGTACATACTTGACGCTTTCGCTTCAGACCCACGCATTCACCTTTATGGGGTTCCACAGTCCCTTGATGAGAAGATACCTCTCTTCTCGTTCTCTGTGGAAGGCGTCCACCATGAGGACCTGGCCCTCATTCTCGACAAGATGGGAGTGGCGGTGCGTTCCGGACAGATGTGTGCGGAACCTACGATGGACCACTTCGGAGTGACAGGCATGCTCAGGGCATCGTTTGCCCCATACAATACTTTAGATGAGGCGATAACATTCATCACTAGCCTTGACAAGGCGATCAAGATGCTGATATGATGACACTTAAAGAAAAGATAGACCAGGTAGTGGAGGACTTCTCCATGTACGACGAGTGGCTTGACAAGTACGAGTATCTCATCGAACTTGGCAAGGGGCTCGACGCCTATCCGGAGAGCTCAAAGACGGATGACAAGCTTATAAAAGGCTGTCAGTCAAGAGTATGGCTGGACTGGGAAATGAAAGATGGGCGCCTGTATTTCTCGGCCGACAGCGATGCGATAATAACCAGGGGCATCATCTCGCTGTTGATAAGCGTATACTCGGGAAGGACGCCAGCCGAGATTGCTGCCGATGATTTCTCATTCATAGGAGAAATCGGCCTCAAGGAAAATCTTTCCCCTACCCGCGCCAACGGACTTGTGTCGATGATAGCGACCATCAAGACTGCTGCCGCCCAAAACTGCTGAACCATGTCTGACAACAAAGATATACTTACCCCGGAAGATGTGAAGGCCCTGGCCCCGCTCTATGAAAATGTGGTGCTGGCCCTCAAGCAGGTATATGACCCTGAGATTCCTGTCAATATCTATGACCTGGGCCTTGTGTACGAGCTGACGATCAACAAGGACCACAAGGTGTTCATAACCATGACATTCACGGCACCGAACTGCCCTATGGCAGATGAGGTGCTTGCTGAGGTACAGAGAGAGGTGGAAGATGTCCCTGGTATAACAGGTTGCGAGATTGAGCTCGTCTTCGAGCCTGTCTGGGACCAGAGCATGCTCTCGGATGAGGCAAGGGTGACTCTCGGACTTGACCCTGAGATGTAATGGAAGGAGTCTACCTGTCTCTCGGTACAAACCTCGGTGACAAGGCATCCAACATCGTCAGATGCCTTGAAATCCTAAATCAGGAGCTTGGAGAAATACATGTATCCGAAGTGATTGAGACAGAAGCCGTCGGTTTCAAGGCTCCGTCGTTTCTCAACTGCGTGGTGAAGTGCTCTTACGGCAAGGGACCATTTTCACTTCTCTCTCTCTGCAAGAATATTGAAAGGCATATGGGCCGCACTGACGGACCTGAGTATGACCAGGATGGCAACAGGGTCTATCATGACAGGATCATCGATGTGGATATCCTCAGGTATGGTGATCTCCAGATGCGCACATCAGAGCTTACAATCCCCCATCATGCTCTCGACAAGAGGCCATTCTTTGAAGAATTGATGGCAACTCTTGCCGAAGATTGAGCATATTTGATTATTTTTGTACGATTTAAAGAAATACGATATGACACAGGAAGAACTCTTCAAGGTACTCGTCGCACACTGCAAGGAATATGGCTTCATCTTCCCGTCCAGTGAGATCTACGACGGCCTCGCAGCCGTCTATGACTATGGCCAGATGGGTGTTGAACTCAAGAACAACATCAAGCAGTACTGGTGGAATGCGATGACCCGCCTCAACGAAAATATAGTCGGCATCGACTCTTGCATCTTCATGCACCCGCGCATCTGGGAGGCTTCAGGCCACGTAGGAGCGTTCAACGACCCTCTCATCGACAACAAGGACTCCAAGAAGCGCTACCGTGCCGACGTGCTCATCGAAGACTATCTCGGCAAGATCGAGGAGAAGATAAACAAGGAGGTAGCAAAGGGAAAGAAGAAGTTCGGAGACAGCTTCAATGAGGAGCAGTTCCGCGCCACCAACCCGAATGTCCTCCGTGAGAAGGCCAAGTATGACGAGGTCCACAACCGCTTCATGAAGGCCGAGGCGGCAAGCGACTTTGCCGAGTACCGCCAGATCATCATAGACTGCGGTATCGTCTGCCCTATCAGCGGCACCTGCAACTGGACTGACGTACGCCAGTTCAACCTCATGTTCAGCACTTCCATGGGAAGCACTGCAGACGGAGCCAACACCATATATCTCCGTCCTGAGACAGCGCAGGGTATCTTCGTGAACTACCTCAATGTCCAGAAGACTGGACGCATGAAGATTCCGTTCGGTATCGCGCAGATAGGCAAGGCATTCCGCAACGAGATAGTAGCTCGCCAGTTCATCTTCCGCATGAGGGAGTTCGAGCAGATGGAGATGCAGTTCTTCATCAAGCCGGGCACTGAGCTCGACTGGTTTGCAAAGTGGAAGGAGCAGCGCATGAAGTGGCATGTCAATATCGGCATGGGCGCGGAGAACTACCGCTTCCATGACCATGAGAAGCTTGCGCACTACGCAAATGCTGCAACCGACATCGAGTTCCAGTTCCCGTTCGGCTTCAAGGAGCTTGAGGGCATCCACTCGAGGACCAATTTCGACCTTGGCAACCACCAGAAGTTCTCCGGCAAGAAGATACAGTACTTCGATCCTGAGACAGGCGAGAGCTACACTCCGTATGTGGTCGAGACCTCCATCGGAGTCGACCGTATGGTGCTCGCAGTCCTCTCGCACTCCTTCAAGGAGGAGCAGCTCGACGGCGGTGAGACCCGCGTGGTGCTCTCTATACCGGCACCTCTCGCTCCTGTAAAGGCAGCCGTCATGCCTCTCGTGAAGAACAACGAGGAGCTGGTAAATCTTGCACAGGAGATCATGAACGACCTCAAGTTCGATTTCAACTGCCAGTACGACGAGAAGGACTCCATCGGCAAGAGATATCGTCGTCAGGATGCCATCGGCACCCCATACTGCATCACGGTGGACCACGACTCCCTCGAGGACCGCTGCGTGACCGTGCGTGACCGCGACACGATGAAGCAGGAGAGAGTTCCTATCGCAGACCTCCGTGCCCTGATCGACAAGAAGGTAAACCTCAACAACCTCCTCAGAAATCTTTAGGACAAGGCTAGGACAAAAAAAAAGGCGGACTGAAACTCAGTCCGCCTTTGATATTTTTATATAAAAATTACTTGCTGAGCTGGAAACCGAGCTGCATGCTTTCGTAGTTGTTGAGGAGTGTGCCTATCGTAGAAGCTGTGGAGTTCTTCGAGCCGATTACCGTGAGGGCTGACTTGAGGAAGGTGAGGAACTTCTTTGCAGGGAATACCATCTTGCATCCGGCCGTCGTGGCTGTGACGGTGCCGGCCATCTTAACAGACTTGAGAGTCTTTCCGAAATTGAGGGTGATGGCGCTGCCGTCGAGGGTGTAGGTGCCGTTTACGGTCTTGCCCTTGATTGTCATCGCAAAGGTATTGTCTGCAGCGAATGCGAAGGTGATGGCTCCGGACTTGATGCCGACCTTCTCGAGTTCCTGGTCGATCTTTGACTCGATGGCACCTGTTGCCGCATTGCCGGCTATGTTGCTGAGTGCGCTCTCGCTCTCAAGAGCCACACCTATGCCCGTGTATGTCCATGTGTTGGCTGTCAGGTCAAGGGTGGTCGTGGCTGCGGTCACACCGTTGAGCACGCTTGATGCGGTAGATTTGAGGATGTCCTTGAGGGACTGTGCCGATGCTGCGCTGCACACGAGGAGCGCGGCGGAGAGGGTGATGAGAATCTTTTTCATTTTATAAAGGGATTGTTATTGTTCATTCCATCCCTGTGCTTTCACAGGCATTTCAAGTCCGTCCGGTGTGACAAGAACCGTGCCGACATCGGGAAGTGCGAGATGTCCGATGATGTCGAAAGTCTGAAAATCGTGACGGAACTTCTCCATGGACAGGATAGGAACCGTGAAGAGGAGCCTGCAGTCGTCCCCTCCGTTCATGGCCGCAGACACGGGGTCGATGTCCATCTCCTTGCCAAGCTGGAAGGAGTTGCCTTCGAAAGGAATCTTGTCTGCGTAGACCTTCGCTCCGAGGCCGGTCTCGCGCGAAAGGCGCTTGAGCGCATCGGAAAGGCCTCTTGTGATGAAGTATCCGGCCGAAGGGTATATCTCGGAATCCTCAAGTGAGGCGACGATTCCTGCTGGAAGATCAGGCTTGAGGTACGATCCCACAAGCATCTTGTAGGTCTCCAGCGAAGGATGTTCGGTCTCTCCCTTCTCAAATGCCGCCTTTTCCCTTTCCAGCACGCTCATGCCGAGATACGCGGCGCCGAGGCTTCCGGACACGCAGATGAGGTCCTTGGTCTTCGGAGATGGCCTGCGGCCACGGGTCAGGGCCGAGGTGCGTCCGAGTGCAGATATGCTGACAGTCAGACCATTGCGGGATGGGATGAGGTCAAGGTCAACCTTCTGGTATCCATGCTCGTGCGCGGCGGCGACAATGCCACTCCAGATTTCCTTTGCATCTGCAAAGTCGAGCTTTGCGGAAAGCCCAAGCACGACGGACAGCGCCTCAGGGCGTGCCATCTGGGCGTAAAGTTCTCCGGTTGCCTCAACCACACTCTTATAGCCAAGATGCTTGAGCGGGAAATAAACGAGGTCGAAGTCTATCCCCTCGAGAAGAACCTTCGAAGCCTGCAATATCGTGTCCTTTGCCGCAGCCTCCAGGCTGCTGGGAACGAACGGCTTGTATGGAGTATCATCGTAGAGCTGCCTTATCGCCTCTACCCTGCCTATGTCTGAAAATCTTGTCTCTGCCATAAAAAATCCCTTTAGGTGCAAAAATAACATATAATTCTTAAATTTGTAGATGCACCGACGGTGCTTGTACAACACATGAAAAGACTTGCTTCAATACTCCTCATTGCCCTGACTGCTTTCTCTGCAGCGTCGGCAGCCCAGAAGGACCAGGGCCTCAAGGTGATGTCCTTCAACATCCGCTATGCCACGGCAAACGACGGCACCAACTCATGGGATTTCAGAGGTCCTGCGGTTCTTGCGATGCTCAAGGACCAGGCCCCTGACGTAATCGGCCTTCAGGAGGCGATGATACCCCAGACGGGATTCATAAGCTATTTCCTCGATGGCTACAAGTGCGTAGGCGTAGGCCGTGAGGACGGAAAGAAAAAGGGCGAGCAGATGTCTGTCTATTATAACAGCAAGACGGTTTCCCTCAAGAAATGGGGCACTTTCTGGCTTTCGGAGACTCCTGACACTCCGAGCAAGGGTTGGGATGGGGAATGCTACAGATGCGCCACCTGGGCAGTCATGAAGGACAAGAAGACAGGCAAGTCCTTCTTCTTCGTCAACACCCATCTCGACCACAAGGGTGACATTGCCCGCGAAGAAGGTATCAAGACCCTTCTCGAGCAGATCGACAAGCGCAACAAGGACGGCCTTCCTGTCGTCATTACAGGAGACTTCAACATGACTCCCGACAACTCCAATCTCAAGCCTCTCAAGGCACGCATGAAGGCCACCCGTGAGATAGCGGCATCGACGGACAGCCATGCGACGGCCAACGGATGGGGCAAGTCGTCCAAGATCATAGACTACATCTGGGAGTCCGGATTCAGCAGCTGCACTGAGTATGAGACCGTGACAAAGCCGTATGAAGGCCGTACCTACATCTCCGACCACTATCCCATTGTCTCAACTCTCATCTTCTAGGAAATGAAGACCAAGCACAGCTTCCAGCACTGGCAGTGGAGGGTCATCCTGGGCTCGATGACCACATATGCCGTATTTTACTTCGTCCGCAAGAATTTCTCCTTTGCGATGCCGATGCTCCAGCGTGAATACGGTATCTCCAACACAAGCTTCGGAGTCATCCTCTCCATCATAGGCATCATCTATGGGGTGTCGAAGTTTCTCAACGGCATCATAGGAGACCGCACCAACGCCCGCTGGCATCTGGTCATAGGGCTTGGAGCCAGCGCGATAATCAACTATATATTCGGCTTCAGCGACGTGATCAGCCATATGATCACGGGTCAGGAGTCGGGTCCGGACTTCATCAACGGGATGATAGTGGTGATGGCAGTGCTCCTCGTGCTCAACAACATCTTCCAGGGCTGCGGATTTGCCCCATGCAACCACCTTATGGTCCATTGGGTGCCTCCGAAGGAGCTTGCGACGAAGATGAGCATATGGAACACCTCCCACAGCATAGGAGCGTTCGTCATCTCTCTCATCTGCGGCTATCTCACCGATTGGAGACTCTGTTTCTGGGTGCCTGCCGTGATTGCCACCGTCGGGGTAATCTTTACCATAATCACCCTCAGGGACACTCCTTCGTCGGTCGGACTCCCGGAGCTTCCGAACACGAAGACGGAACTTGACGGCAACGATGACAGGAAGGCATACTGGTCATTCCTTGTCAGAAGGGTCTTCAAGAATCCAATCGTCTGGACTCTCGCCCTCACCGACCTCTTTGTCTATATCGTGCGCTTTGCCGTGCTGGACTGGGGTCCTACCTTCCTTCAGAACCGTTCCGTGCCGCTCTCGCAGGAACTGGCAGCCTGGACGATAGCAATCTTCGAGATAGCAGGCTGCGCAGGCATGCTGCTGGCGGGGTGGATCTCTGACCACGTATTCAAAGGCAAGGCCCAGAGGGTATGTGCGATAGAGATGTTCCTCGTGGCAATCTGCCTTGTGGTGCTGCATTTCCTCCCTGCGACGGCAAGCCCTGTCCTCATGCTGGTCATCCTTGCGATCGCCGGCTTCTTCCTCTACGGTCCGCAGGCGCTTCTCGGCGTCGTGGCCTCGAAGCAGGTGACCAAGAAGGCGGCTTCTACGGCTGTCGGCATCATAGGTCTGATGAGCTATGTATCGGTGATATTCACGGGATTCGGCCTCGGGTGGTACTCTGACCATTTCGGATGGGATTCCCTCTTCATACTGATGGCCGGTGTGGCCGTAATCGGAGGCATTGTTGTCGCTGTCCTCTGGAACATAAGCGACGACGGTTATATTCACGACACGGAAAATGTTGAAAAGTAGTTCAAGGAAGGCCATTACAGTGGCCGTGACGATTGCTGCAATGTTTGCGCAATCGTTTGCGCAGCAGAAAGCGCCCAAGTATGTCTTCTATTTCATAGGAGACGGGATGGGCGTCAACGCAGTACAGATGACGGAGATGTATCTCGCATCATGCCAGGGACGCATAGGCATAGAGCCGCTGAGATTCTCCCAGTTCCCTGTCGTCACTTTCGGGACGACATATTCCAACAACAGGAATGTGACTGACTCTGCGGCCTCAGGCACAGCCCTTGCCACGGGGTCGAAGACTGACAATGCCCGTATCGGACTGGCTCCGGACGGGGGCAGGCTCACATCGATAGCCGAGATGGCGAAACGCTCCGGCATGAAGGTCGGCATCACCACTTCCGTCGGCATCAACGAGGCTACCCCGGCTGCTTTCTATGCCCATCAGCAGAACAGGGGGATGTACTACGAGATATCGAAGGACTTGATCGCCTCTGACTTCGATTTCTTCGCCGGACTCAACATTCAGAAGAAATCCACACTCTACGACGGTTCAAAGGCTCCTGACATCCGCCTCCTGATGGATGACGCCGGATATTCCCTCATCTATGGTGTAAAGGAATTCAATGAGTGTTGGAAGGATGCCGACAAGGTCATCCTGATGCCTGCCAAGGGCGAAGGCTTCGGATACGGCATCGACCGCCTGGCCAGGAATCCTGAAGGTCTCACTCTCAGCCAGATAACGGAGTCCGCAATCACTTTTCTCAGCAACGACAACAAGAAGGGTTTCTTCCTGATGGTCGAGGGCGGCAACATCGACGGTGCGGAGCATGGCCATGACGGAGCCAACGTCATCCGTGAGATACTTGACTTCAATGACGCGGTCGAGGTGGCATACCAGTTCTATCTCAAGCATCCGAAGGAGACCCTGATAGTCATCACTGCGGACCACGAGACAGGTGGTCTCTCCCTCAACCCGTACACCCCGTCACAGCTTCCTCTGCTTGACTGCCAGAAGCACTCGCAGGAGTCGATATCCAACATCCTGAAGAAGAAGATAAGCGCCATGGCCCCGGATGTTCTCTCCTGGGAGGAGACCAAGGCGTTCCTTGAGGAATACGTCGGGCTGTGGACAAAGACCCCTGTGTCATGGGAGGAAGAGAAGCTCCTGAGGGACACATATGAGATCACCGTTGCACAGTCTGTCCCGGGATCGCAGAAAGACCTCTATGCCGACAACGCCCTGCTGGTGGCAAGGGCTGTGCAGATCCTCAACGAGCACGCCGGCCTCCACTGGACGACGGAGCACTCCGCAGGCATGGTCCCGATCTATGCAATAGGCGTCGGACAGGAGAAGTTCTCTGCCAAGATGGACAATGCCCTGATTCCGCAACTGATACTCCAGATAGCGAAGTATAAATGATCGACATCTCTCTTATACTTGCCGCGGCGCTTTCGCTTCAGGCCCGCACCCTCTATGTCTCTCCTTCCGGGGACGACGCCGCCTCAGGTACCTCCGACTGCCCTATAGCGACATTTAAGGAGGCTGCGAGAAGGGCTCCGGATGTCGACACCATCATGTTCCGGGGGGGCACTTACATCCTTGATGAGGGTGTCATATTGGAGGAACTTGACGGAAAGGTGCTCATGGCCTCGCCGGGCGAGACCCCGGTCTTCAGGGGGAGCGTCACCATCGACGGATGGAAGAAGGTGCGCGACCGCAAGGTACTCGCGAGAGTCCCGCAAAGCGCCAGGAAGAACCTTGTCGAGGCCGACCTCAAGGGAGTTGCCCTCGGCGACCCGGTCAAGCAGGGCACGAGGCCGGAGCTTTATTGCGACGGCGCCCTCCAGACCCTCTCGCGCTGGCCGGACAGCGGCTTCACGAAGGGCGGACATGCGCTCGGAGAGACGGTAATCCCGCCGGTCGAGAACGGCAACAGCGGTGCCCGGGAGGGAATATTCGAGTACCTCGACTCCCGTATCGACAGGTGGTCGGAGGAGGCGGAACCGTGCGTCGCGGGATACTGGTTCTGGGACTGGGACGACGACCACCGTCATGCCACAGTTTCAGTAGAAAACCGCTCCATCACCCTTGACAAGGACCGCCCGTGCCGCCATGGCAACCGCTTCTACGGCTACAACCTTCTCTGCGAGCTCGACACTCCCGGCGAGTGGTACATCGACCGCGCCGCCGCGAAGATATACTGGCTCCCTTCGAAGGGTGCGGAAACCACCCTTTCGATGCTCCAGTCCCGATTCATGGTGGAGATGCGCGACTGCAAGGGCGTCACCCTCCACGGCCTGTGTTTCGCAGAGACAAGGGGCAGCGGCATCTCCATCAAGGGTGGCGCTGACTGCGAAGTCATCGACTGCATCGTCGAGAACACAGGCGTCCACGGCATCATCATCGACGGAGGCGTGCGCCACAGGGTCGACGGCTGCGTCGTGCGCCACACCGGAGGCATGGGCATCCATGCGCAGGGCGGCGACAGGAAGGCCCTGCAGCGCTGCGACATCGAGGTCTGCAACACCCTCGTCGAGGACTTCGCCCGCTTCAAGCGCACCTACTGCGAGGGCATCGGCACCGACGGCTGCGGCATCCATGTCCACCACAACGAGCTCCGCACTTCCCCGTCGAGCGCCTTCGCCCTCGGGGGCAACGACATCGTGGCTGAGTTCAACCATATCCACAACGTCTGTCAGGAATCGGATGACCAGGGAGGGTTCGACCTCTATCTCGATCCGTCCATGAGGGGCATCGTGATGCGTTACAACAGATGGAGCGACATCACGGGTGGGACCCGCTATGGAGTTGCGGCCATCAGGCTCGACGACCTCATCACCGGAGTCACGATCACGGGCAATGTCTTCGAGAGGTGCGGCGCCGTGGAGTTCGGGGCCATCCAGGTCCACGGCGGCAGCGAGAATGTCATCGAGGACAATCTCTTCTACCATTGCCCGGAGGCGGTGTCCTTCACAACATATGGAGACTCGCTGTGGCATGTGACCCATGACAGCATATCCAAGATGCTCTATGAGGAGATCGGCATCCAGAGGCCGGAGTATCTCCTTCGCTATCCGGAGATCCGCGAGTTCGGGCACAACATCGACGTCAACATCATCCGCAACAACCTCCTCGTGGGGTGCGACTCTCTCTTCTTCAGGGACGGCGGCATCCAGATAGAGTCCAACAACAGGCTCATGGAGGACGACGGCAGGAGCGTCGGGGAGCTCTGCAAGGGCGAGACGCTCCATCCTCTCGGCATCAGGACCATCCCGCTCGGGGAGATGGGAATAAAACGCAACAGAATACTAGGAATCGAATGAGGAGATACCTTCCAATCATTGCCGCAGCCTTCCTTGCCGCAGCCTGCGGCGGTCCTGCCGTCAAGGTCCGGGACCTGACGGCGGAGATGCTGACAGCTCCTCTGGCGGTAGCTTCAGAAACTCCCCGGCTGTCGTGGAAGACAGTTTCCAGAGTTGAGGCCGTGCAGCAGCTTTCCTACCATATCGAGGCGGCTGCAGACCCTCAGTCGCTCAGGCGGGGCAAGGACCTGCTGTGGGATTCCGGAGAAGTGGAGTCGGCTCAGTCCGTTCTCATCCCGTACGGCGGCGTCGCTCCTGACGGAGACTGCTGGTGGAGGGTCAAGGTCATAACAGACAAGGGAGAGAGTCCATGGAGCGCTCCGGCGATGTGGGCGGCGGCTCCGGACTCTTCTGTATGGAGCGGAGCATGGATAGGCGTGAACGAGAAACAGAAGCTCCGCGAGGATGAGAATCACCTCTCAGCGCGATATCTCCGCAAGGAGTTCAGGATAAAGGGCAATGTGTCGAAGGCCCGGCTCTATGTCTGCGGTCTCGGTGCCGCCAGGACGACAATAGACGGTGTCCCTGTATCGGAAGAGACCTTCGTGCATCCCATGACTCTCTTCAAGAAGACTCTCTACTACAGGACTTATGATGTCACGGACCTTCTGCACAAGGGAGACAATGCGATAGGGGTTGTGCTCGGTTGCGGGCGCTATCAGGGGCTCGGGGTAAGAACCCTCAGAGGAGTCGCGGACCCTCGGCTGAAACTGTGCCTGCGCATCACCTATCGTGGCGGCAAGGTCGAAGACATCGTCACTGACGGGTCATGGATGGCGACCGCGATGGGCCCGATAGTTTCCGACAGCGAATACGACGGCGAGTCCTATGACTCGGGCCTGGAGCTTGGTGGCTGGGACCTTCCCGGTTATACATGCACATCCGTCTGGAAGCAGGCTGATTCCATGAAGCAGAAGGGGGAGATGCTCCCGATGCCGATGGAGGACCTTGCGTGTCAGGAGGAGGTCGTGCCGGCAGATGTCCGTGCCATGGGTGACGGGCGCTACATAGTCGACATGGGCCAGAACATGGCGGGAGTCGCCCGCGTGACGCTTGCTGCCACTGCCGGCACTCCGGTGGTCCTGAGATATGCCGAGAGTCTCAATTCTGCCGGTGATTCCCTCTACACGGCCAACCTCCGCGATGCCCGCCAGACCGACTCGTATTACCCGGTAAAGGACGGCAAGATGACTTACGAACCGCTCTTCACCCTCCACGGCTTCCGCTACATCGAGATCTCAGGTGCAGCGTCACAGCCTGAAGTGACCGGCAGGGTCATCTACGACAGGATGGCGACGACAGGCTCGTTCGAGTCGTCGTCGCCTGTGCTGAACCAGGTCTACCACAACGCATACTGGAGCATCCGTTCCAACTACAGGAGCCTGCCGATGGACTGCCCGCAGAGGGACGAGCGTCAGGGGTGGCTCAACGACCGCGCCGCGACTCTCTTCGGCGAGGCGTACATGTTCGGCAACGCCAACCTCTACCGTAAGTGGATGCGCGACATAGCGGATTCCATGAGCGGGGAAGGGAGCATCTCCCTTGTAAGCCCGCGCAACTGGACTATATGGACGGACGATGCGGCGTTCAGCATCACTTTTCTCTATATCGCCGACATGCTCTACAGCCAGTATGGGGATGATTCTGGTATCTGCACATACTACCCGTCCATGAAGAAGTGGTTTGACCGCATCACTTCGAGGCGCTGCTCAGAGGGGCTGTTTCTGTTCCCGGACGACGAGTACGGGGACTGGTGCATGCCTCCGGAGTCGCTCGATCTCATCCACTCCCAGGACCCTTCGCGCCAGACGGACAAGAGCCTCATCCACACTGCCCTTTACTATGACGTGCTGAGGCTGATGGAGAAATTCTGCGCGATTGCCGGGTATCCGGAAGATGCCGCCGAATATGCCACAAAGAGGTCTGAGGTCAAGGAAGCCTTCAATGAGAAGTATTTCGATGCCGACGGGGCAAGGTACTCCAACAACACAGTCACTGCCAACATCACCCCTCTCGCGCTCGGGCTTGTGCCGGAGGGCCTCGAGGAGGCCGTCACGGCAGGGATAGTCAGACGCACAGAGGAGGATTTCGGAGGGCATGTGAGCAGCGGCATCGTCGGCATGCGCTATCTCCTGAGGACTCTCTCCGCCCATGGGGCTGCGGACCTTGCCTTTGCCCTCGCCTCGTGCGACACATATCCGAGCTGGGGTTACATGGCCTCCAGGGGTGCAACGACGACATGGGAACTCTGGAACGGAGACACTGCTGCTCCAGAGATGAACTCCGCCAACCATGTGATGCTCATAGGAGACCTTGTGTCATGGTGTTACGAAGACCTTGCCGGCATCAGGGCTGCGGAGCCCGGCTTTGCACGCATAATGTTGGCACCATGCGTCCCGGAAGGACTCGGATGGGTGAAGGCGTCGTATGAATCGGTGCGGGGGACAGTGGAGAGCGAGTGGCATGTCGACGGGGATGCCCTGAAGTGGAGGACAGTCATCCCGGCCTGCACTTCGGCGGAGCTTCATGCTCCGGAGGGATACGCGTTCAGCGACGGCGCGACGACAAAGGAATCGCTGTCGGGAGAATATTCGTATAATTTAGTATCTTTGTCGCATTAAAACCAATCGATCATGAAAAGAATACTTGCAGTGGCAGCCCTCGTGCTGGCCCTTTCAGTGAGCGCATCAGCCCAGAGAGAATATGGTTACGGACATGGACGCAGCCACGGCCGCAATTACCTTCCTGACATATCACAGGTGACGAACAATGCCCATATAGGCTATGGGGCAATCCTCACAAAGAACTGGGGTTCGCATACAGGCCTTGTAGCCGGATGGTCCCAGATGGTGCCGCTCTCGACTTACGATCCTTTCCTTCTGGAGTACGGTCTTGATGTCAGGTACAGTTTCCATAACCGCAACGAAAGCGAGGCTGTTCCTGCCAACAGGAAGCTCATGGCTCTGGACCTGCCGGTAAGCATCAACTATGCAATCCCTGTCAGCAATGCCATCACCATCCTCCCTTATGCCGGCCTTGACCTCACCTTCAACCTCTGGGGACGTTACAATCCTACCGGAGACAAGAGCTACAGCTACTTCGGAGACAAGATGGATGCAGTGGCAGACTACTACAGGTTCATCCTCGGTGCCCATGCTGGCGTGAAGGCTATGATAGGATCTGTCACGGTGGGTCTGTGCTATCAGCAGGACCTCACCCGTCTTGCAAAGACAGAAATCAGCGGCAAGATCAAGAGGACGCGCTATATCTACGCTCCGCTCATTACCGTAGGATATAATTTCTAGTCTTGAGAAAGGCTCCCTGCGGGGAGCCTTTAATGATTTGCATGAAGAAGTCT
>R20__coassemble_1011_pt1 | contig 17817 bp, 11 predicted proteins | sample R20__metabat2_low_PE_021 | metagenome-assembled genome bin R20
GCCGCGCCTTCACAATCTTACACCCTTGTTGCACTGTTCACTTGAATCGGGGAGCTATAGTCAGTCGACATTATAAATCATACATATTAACGTTAAGCCAATGAAAAAGGCCAGATTATGCATCATGGTGCTCATGGCACTGCTCTTCTCTGCAGCGGCGTTTGCCCAGCAGAAAGTCAGTGGAGTCGTGATCGCCGAAGATGATGGACTCCCTATTCCTGGAGCCTCTGTCTTTGAAAAGGGCAGTGCCAAGAACGGTACTGTCACAGATCTGGACGGTAACTTCACCCTCACGGTATCAGGCTCGGCGAAGTACATCACGATATCCTACATGGGATTCGTGACCCAGGACGTCGCTGTCGCTCCGAAGGTAAGTGTCGTCCTCAAACTTGATTCCGAGCAGCTCGAGCAGGTCGTCGTGACCGGTATGCAGAGCATGGACCGCCGCCTCTTCACCGGAGCGGCTGCCAAGATTGACGCGAAGGAAGCGAAGCTCGACGGTATGGCCGACATCAGCCGTTCCCTCGATGGCCGAGTTGCCGGTGTGTCAGTCCAGAACGTCTCAGGTACATTCGGTACTGCTCCTAAGATCCGCGTCCGCGGTGCGACCTCCATCTACGGTTCCTCAAAGCCGCTGTGGGTAGTCGACGGAGTCATCATGGAAGACGTAGTCGACGTCAGCGCCGACCAGCTCTCTTCCGGTGACGCCAACACCCTCATCTCTTCCGCAATCGCAGGACTCAACTCCGACGATATCGAGAGCTTCGACATCCTCAAGGACGGTTCAGCGACCTCCATCTATGGAGCGCGCGCGATGGCAGGTGTGATCGTCGTCACCACCAAGAAGGGACGTGCCGGCTCCACCAGCGTAAGTTACACCGGAGAGTACACGATGAGGCTCAAGCCAAGCTACAGCACCTTCAACATCATGAACTCCCAGGACCAGATGGAAATCTACCAGGAGCTCGAGCAGAAGGGCTACCTCAACTACGCCTCGACGGCCAATGCGTCAGACAGCGGTATCTACGGAAAGATGTACCAGCTCATCGGCCAGTACAACGCCTCTTCCGGCCAGTTCGGCCTTGCCAACACAGCCGCAGCCAAGGCGGAGTACCTCAGGGCAGCCGAGTACCGCAACACAGACTGGTTCGACATCCTCTTCAGGATGTCTCCTCAGATGAACCACTCTGTCAGCGCATCCGGCGGTACCGACAAGGGCACCTACTATGCATCCCTCTCTGTCATGGACGACCCGGGCTGGACCCAGCAGAGCAGCGTAAGGCGCTACACGGCCAACCTCAACACCACCTACAGGTTCCTCGAAAAGGTCACCTTCAACCTCATAAGCAATGCATCCTACCGTAACCAGAGGGCTCCTGGAACCCTCGGACAGACCACGGATGTCGTGTCCGGAGAGGTGAAGCGCGACTTCGACATCAACCCGTACTCGTACGCACTCAACACTTCCAGGGCCCTCGACCCTGACGAGTACTACACCCGCAACTACGCCAAGTTCAACATCGTCCATGAGCTCGAGAACAACTACATCGACCTCAATGTGACCGACTTCCGTATCCAGGGCGAGCTCAAGTACAACCCGGTCAAGGGACTCGACATCAGCGTCCTCGGTGCCACCAAGTACACCGGCACCAGCCAGGAGCACTACATCCTCGACGACTCCAACCAGGCCCTCGCATACCGCGAGATGAGCACATCCACCATCAGGAACAACAACCCTTACCTCTACAGCGACCCGGACGACCCGTACGCCCTCCCTGTATCGGTGCTCCCTGTCGGCGGTATCTACGAAAGGACGGACAACTCCCTCCTCGGATGGGACTTCCGCGCCACGGCCACCTACAACCACACTTTCAACAACACCCACATCATCAACCTCTATGGCGGTACCGAGATCAACAGCTTCGAGCGCCATGGCACATGGTTCCGTGCATGGGGTATCCAGTATGGCATGGGTGAGACTGCCAACTACGACTACCGCGTCTTCAAGAAGGGTTCCGAGGAGAACAGCAACTACTACACCATGACCAACACCCATGACCGCAGTGCTGCGTTCTTCGGCAACGCCACATATTCCTACAAGGGACGCTACACCCTCAACGGCACCATGCGCTACGAGGGTACCAACAAGCTCGGAAAGAGCCGCCAGGCACGCTGGCTCCCTACATGGAACATAGCAGGATCATGGAATGTCCATGAGGAGGAGTGGATGGATGCCCTCTACCCGGCAATCTCCCACCTCACCTTAAAGGCTTCCTACTCCCTTACCGCAGACCGCGGTCCGTCCAGCGTGACCAACTCCGCAGTCGTCATCTCTTCCACAACTCCTTGGAGGCCAAGCACGGGCGTGCGTGAGTCAGAACTCTATATCGACGACCTCGCCAACACCGACCTCACATACGAGAAGAAGAAGGAGCTCAACATAGGATTCGAGGCCGGCTTCGTCGACAACAGGATCAACCTCGCGGTCGACTGGTACAAGCGCAACAACTACGACCTCATCGGTGTCATCAACACCCAGGGTATCGGCGGCCAGGTCGAGAAGTACGGTAACATAGCGACCATGAAGTCTGACGGTGTGGAGGTATCCCTCTCCACCACCAACGTCAAGGCAAAGGACTTCTCCTGGACCACGAGCTTCATCTACTCCCACTCCCACAACGAAGTGACCAAGCTCGAGACCACCGTCAGGATGATCGACCTCATCACCGGCAGCGGCTTCGCTCAGGAGGGCTATCCGGTGCGCGGCCTCTTCTCGATCCCGTTCGTCGGCCTCAATGAAGAGGGCCTCCCTGTATTCAAGGACCAGGACGGCAACGAGTCCGTGACCGGCATCTACTTCCAGGAGTCCGACCCGGAGAACCTCAAGTTCCTCGAGTACTCCGGCAGCGTGGACCCTACCGACGTAGGTTCGTTCGGCAACATCTTCTCATGGAAGGGATTCAAGCTCAATGTCTTCATGACCTACTCGTTCGGAAACGTAGTGCGTCTCGACCCTGTCTTCAGCAATACCTACAACGACCTCGACTCCATGCCTAAGGAGTTCAAGAACCGCTGGACAGTGCCTGGTGACGAGAACTACACCACCATCCCTGTCATAGCCAGCCGCTGGCAGAACAAGCAGAACTCCCAGTTGAGCTATGCCTACAACGCATACAACTACTCCACCGAGCGTATAGCCAAGGGTGACTTCATCCGTCTCAAGGAAGTGTCGCTCGCATACGATTTCCCTAAGACATTCGTCTCGAAGCTCAAGCTCAACAGCCTCGGCTGCAAGCTCCAGGCCACCAACCTCTGCCTGCTCTATGCAGACAAGAAGCTCAACGGCCAGGACCCTGAGTTCTTCAACACCGGTGGTGTGGCAGTACCTCTGCCTAAGCAGTTCACCTTCACTCTCAAGATCGGTCTTTAATCAATGGAGGACACTGTAATGAAAAGATTCAGATTTATATACGCAATTGCTCTTCTCGCGCTTCTGTCACAGTCATGTGACGAGTTCCTCGATGTGATGCCGGACAACCGTACCGAGCTTGACACCCAGGAGAAGATTCGCAGCTTCCTTACCTCCGCATACCCGGAGACCGACTACATGCTCCTTACCGAGTTCTCTTCCGACAATGTCGACGACTACGGCGAAGACAACCCTAACCATGACCGCTTCATCGACCAGGTGTTCGGGTGGGAGGACATCACCGAGTCCAACAAAGAAAGCAACGAGAACCTCTGGGGCAACACATACATCGCCATAGCCGCTGCCAACCAGGCAATAGAGGCAATCAATGACCTTGGCGGCGCCGAGGCCGCAGACATGCAGGCCGAGATGGCAGAGGCACTCCTCTGCCGCGCATACAGCCACTTCATCCTCGTCAATGTGTTCGCCCAGGCCTACACCGAGGAGTACGCATCCACTGACCCTGGCGTCACCTACATGCAGCAGCCTGAGCAGGGCCTTGACCCTAAGTATGAGAGAAACTCCGTGGCAGAATGCTACGTGCTCATGGAGAAGGACATCGAGGCGGCACTGCCTTACGTCAGCGACTCCTACTACTCTGTGCCTAAGTATCATTTCAACAAGAAGGCCGCATATGCTTTCGCAGCGCGCTTCTATCTCTTCTATGAGAAGTGGGACCAGGCCGAGAAGTATGCGACGCTCTGCCTTGGAAGCCAGCCTGCGACCATGCTCCGTGACTGGAAGACCATGGCGGGCATGACGCAGGACTATGAGGTCCTCACTCAGCACTACATAGACGCGTCCCTCAACTGCAACCTCCTGGAGCTCACAGCCTATTCCAACATGGGCCTCTGCTTCGGTCCGTATTCGATCTACTCGAAGTATTCCCACGGAAGCTACCTTGCCAACTATGAGACGGGCATAGCACTTGCCACCCTTCTCGGCAAGACCAACAGCGCCTTCTATCTCCAGGCAATGAAGATCTACAGCGCCAGCAACCTTGACAAGACCATCTTCTGGAAGATACCTTATCTCTTCGAGTACACTGATCCTGTAGCAGGTGTCGGTTACCGCCGCACTGTCTACCCTGCCTTCACTGCAGACATGGCTCTTCTCGAGAGGGCTGAGGCAAGGATACTCCAGCGCGAGTATGACGCAGCCGTGGATGACATGAACATCTGGCTCTCCAACATATCGAAGCTCACTTGGGCGCTCACAGCCGAGGACATAAATACCCTGATGGCCGGAGTGGACTACTGCACCTGGGACAAGGGTACTGTCAAGAAGCACCTCAACCCTGGTTTCGAGATCGGTGAAGAGGGCTCCATCCAGGAGAATCTCCTCCAGTTCTGTCTCCTTCTCAAGAGAGTCGAGGGACTCCAGCTTGGCACGAGATGGTTCGACGTCAACCGCTATGGCATCGAAATCCACCGCCGTGTCATCGCTGCCACAGGTCTGCCGGATGCCGAGGGTGACGTGCTTGTCGTCAGAGACCCTCGCAGGGCTCTTCAGATACCTAAGAAGGTAATCGACGCAGGATATGAAGCAAATGCAAGATAATCAGGATTAAAGATGAAAGATATGAAAAGATATATTTTGCTTGCAGCCGCTGCCGTCATGGCCATCTCCGTTTCAGTGTCCTGCCGCGAGGAGGCACTCGATCCGGAAAGTGTCATCACTGTAGACAAATACGAGAACAACGATTTCGACAACTGGCTCGAGGTGAACTACGTGAACCCGTACAACATAGCGTTCAAGTACCGCTTCGAGATGAACGAGTCGGACCTCAACTACTATACGATCCCTGCCGACATGGACTGTGCCATCATCATGGCCCATCTCGTGAAGTACCTCTGCGTGGACACCTACGACGAGGTGGCCGGCATCGATTTCACCCGCGGATACTTCCCCAAGATGTTCTTCCTCATCGGAGAGTGGGAGTACCGCAACAACGGAACCTACATCCTCGGTACTGCCGAGGGCGGCAAGAAGATACTCCTTTCGGGTATCAACTATCTCCAGAAGTACCTTGCCCAGGGTGCCGATGCTCTCAACCACTATTACATCAAGACCATCCACCACGAGTTCACCCATATCCTCAACCAGACCAAGGATTTCCCTACGGACTTCACTCTCGTCACCGGTTCAGGCTATGTGGCGGACAGCTGGAGCGAGTCTCCATTCAACACGGAGTATCTCCAGAACGGATTCATCAGTGCGTACGCACAGTATTCCGAGGGTGAGGACTTCGCTGAGATGCTTTCCATCTATGTCACCAACACCCAGGAGTACTGGGACAGCCAGATCGAGGCTGCCGGTGACGGAGGTGCCAGCATATCTGCCAAGCTCGACCTCGTGAGACAGTACATGAATGACAGCTGGAACATTGACATCGACCAGCTCCGCGCCACGATTCTCCGCCGTCAGGCTGACGTGGTCGCCGGCAAGGTGGACCTTACTGACATAACCATCAACAAGTAAAGCCATGAAGACATTCAAAATCATACTTGCAGCGGCCATGGCCGCACTGGCAATGACAGCAGTGTCCTGCCGTCTTGAAGAGGAAGATGTCTTCGAGCAGTCTTCCTCAGCGAGGATGCAGGATTACATCGACAATGTGAAGGGCATCCTTACCGCAAATGGCGGAGAGTGGATATTCGACGCTTTCCCTGGCTCGACCGGGGCATGCGCATATGTCCTCGACTTCACCGACAAGGAAGTGACGGCATGGTACGAGCTCGAGACCGACCGCTCATGCACCAGCCTCTACAAGTTCACTTATGACAATGGCCCGGTGCTCTCGTTCGACACCAACAACGAGTTCCTGCATGCGTTCGCAACCCCGTCGTCATCACTGTACCAGGCAAAGGGCGGTGACTATGAGTTCACCATCCTGAGCTACAGCGACGACCTCGTCAAGATGCTCGGCAAGAGGTCCGGCAACTACTACACTCTCCGCCGCTCGGACGGATCGATGACGGCACAGGAATATGTTGAGGCCGTCGCTTACCTTTCTGAGGACTTCAGGGCTTCCACTCTTGAAGGCACTATAGGAGACAAGGAAGTGACTGGCGTCGTCGATCTTGACAACAGAGTGCTCTCGCTTTCCTATGTCGAGGGTGAGGGAGATGAGGCTGAGACAGTCACTGTCGAGGAAGCCTTCATCTTCACTCCTGACGGCATGAGGCTCTATGACGAGATGGAGGTCAACGGCTACAAGATAGACTACCTCTGGTACCTCTCCGAGAACAATCTCCTCACCAACGGAGTCGTGACTCTCAAGGGCAAGCTCCCTGATGACTACATGCCTTACTCCGCATTCGAGGGCAACTTCACCCTCCTGTACTACAACGGCACCAGGTCGTTCGACGTCACCCTCACTCCTAAGGACGGAGGCTATGAGATGAGCGGCATCAACAGCAACTACACCGTGTTCCTCTCCTATGACAAGGGCCTCGGGCGCCTCCACTGGAAGAGCCAGGTAGTCGGGAGCAACGGTTCCAACTCTGTATACCTCTGTGCATGGGCACTCGGTTCCGGCGGAAGCCTCTCATGGGGCACCAGCTACGGAGTCACCATCCACTGGGTTGCCGAGAACAACAGATTCGAGTTCGAGGACAACGGAGCATGGAGCGGCAAGGTCGTCGACTCATTCATCCTCTGGGAACTCAACTCCGCAGGCTCGTCCGTCGGACAGTACACAGGCTGGGGATCCTCTCAGATACCTTACCTCACAGCTCTCAAGCGTCGCTAAAAACTGACAGAAAATGAAAAGGATTTTCAACATAGCAATTTCAGCCCTTGCGCTTATCGCATTCGCATCCTGCGGCGAGAAGGAGCCCGAGGCAGAGCAGACGGATGTCGAGGTCACCGAGTGTGACCTTGCCATCCCGGCTGAAGGCGGCTCGGCTTCCATCACGGTGGAGGCTGCAGGCTCCTTCAGTGCCACCACGGAGTCTTCATGGCTCTCGCTCAGTGTGTCGGGCAATACAATCACGGCAACGGCCGGTGCCAACACCGACCTCCTGTCCCGCTATGCCACAGTGGCAGTCAAGGGAGAGAAGGAGACCGTCAATCTCACCGTACAGCAGTATGGATGGCAGACATCAGGCTTCTCTCCGACAGACATTGTCACCAGCGCAGATCCGGTGCAGTTTATCTATGACTACGACTACAGCGCGCTGATGGAGGCCTCCACGGATGCATCGTGGATCCACCTCACTGTGACTTCCGACAAGCTCTATGTCAACATCGACCATAACACCACTGAGGCGACGGATGCGGACAAGTCAAGGAAAGCGCAGATCAAGTGGACTCTCGGTGCTGACCATGGCATAATCAATGTCACCCAGAAGAATCTCAACTTCATGAAGGAGGACAGCAACTGGACTCTTACCTATGATGGTGTCACCACATACGAAGGAGAGGAAGTCGAGTCTGTCACCAATACTGTCGCAACCCCTGACATCTCGGGCAAGTATGCGATTGCAGTCGTTCCTAAGGATTCCGTGGATGCAAGCGGACTTTCGATAGCTGACTACGTCGACCTGACGCTGTCAGCCGAAGTGGCAGATGAGATCAACTACTACATAGACATGTATGCCCAGTACGGTTATACATTAACTTTTGCTGACTTCATCACGGCAGAAACAGAAAGCGCATATTATGATATCTTCGATGCCGGCGACTACTATGCGTTCGCCATCGGTTTCGATGACAATGGCGAAACGACAGGCCACTACGCCGCACTGCCGTTCACAAAGAAGAGCGAAGGCGGAGATTCGAAGGGTTATGACTCATGGCTCGGTGACTGGATTTACTCCCGTAACGGCACTGATGAGACATGGACGCTTTCGGAGAAGGTGAAGGGTTCGACCTACACCCTCAGCGGCTATGCAGGCAGGACAGACATCTCCTTCGAGGTCGAGTATGATTCAGCCACTGACGGAATTGTGATACGTGCCCAGGAAGAGCTTGGCACTGTAACTCTGACTACCGCCGGAAAGGCTTCGGTCGGTGTCTATGGGTCCATGAAGTCAGGAACCTTCTACAGACCGAGCTCATCGCCATATGCGATCACGGTGGCAAAGAAGAGCGGCAATACCGCCACCCTTACAGCCCAGAGCATCACCACCAGCAGCGGTGAAGTGACCTTCGAGCAGATGAAGTACATATGCACTGCGGAGTCAGATGGCAAGTACTACTCTCTTACCGGCACCGATGTCGCATTCCCGGCAACCATCACAAGAGCCGGCGGCAGCGGTGGCGGAGATGACGGCGGAAATGTCACCTACAAGTCATGGATCGGATCATGGAAGATCACTTCATCCAACGGCGACTTCACCATCGCTGTCAGCGAGAACAAGTCCGGCGAGTCCTACAATGTAAGGGGCTGGCAGTTCGATGACGAGAGTGGCTATGAGCCTATGGCTGCCACCTACGAGTCCGACGGCTCCATGTATCTCTATGCCGACAGCAACAATCCGTTCGCGACAGGCATATCGGTAGATACTGACAACGATCCTTTCAATCTCCACTATGTAGGCATGATTACATATACCGATGGTGAGGAGTATTACATCACCGGTGACGATGCAATGGCAGTGGGCTGCTGCACTCTGGGTTCGGATGGCAGTGCCAAGATCACGGGCCTTAAGGTTCAGCTCAGCAATGGTGGTACCTTCGACTTTGTCAGGCTGCAGGTGATGGCGTTCTCCACGAAGAACGAGAACGCTGTCTACTCATTCAAGAGCAGACCGGAAATGTTCCCTCTCACCATGACCAAGACTTCTTCGTCGGCGGTGAGGACGACTTCGGCCTATGCTCCTGACTACCGGATTGCATTCCCTGCAAAGGCACTTGCAGCCTCAGCACCTGCAGCCGAGGAGGCTCAGTGCGCCGGCACAGGCGTACAGATGCCTCTGAGATTCCGCAATGTACTCAGTGTAAATAATTAATAAATAACATATACAATGAAAAAGAATCTTTTGTTTGCACTCGCTGCAGCAGTCCTCACCATCGCCGGATGTAGCAAGGGCGACCTTGAGGAAAGAGTCGACAACCTCGAGTCGAGAGTCACCACTCTCGAGGAGCAGGTGAAGTATCTCAACGAGAAGACCGTCCCGGGTCTTCAGGCCACCGTGGCTGCCATCCAGGCAGGCGTACAGGTCACCTCAGTGACTTCCACGACCAACGGCTACACCATCGTATTCTCCAACGGCACCACAGCAGTGATCACCAATGGAACCGATGGAACCAACGGAGTCGATGGCGAGAAGGGCGAGAAGGGTGACACCCCAGTCATCAGCGCAAAGGAAGTGGACGGAGTGTTCTACTGGACAGCTGACGGAGAGTTCCTCCTCGATGCTGACGGCAACAAGATCCCGGTACATGCGACACTTCCTCAGTTCCGCATCAATCAAGGCAAGTGGCAGGTCACCTACGATGAGGGCAAGACCTGGACTACCGTCGAGACCATGGGCTCCGGCGACACCACCACCACGATCTCCATCGAGGACGGCACTGACACAGTCACATTCTGGATCGGTGACAAGTCATATGTCATCGAGAAGGAGACAGCCTTCTACATCTCGTTCGAGCAGCGCGAGGACATAGGCGTACCTACAGGCTACACGATCTCAATTCCTTACACCATCTCAGGCGTAAAGGATGACGACGTCGTCGAGGTAGACGTCCTCAACGTCATGGGCGACTGGAAGGCAGAGGTGGTTGCCACCGACAGCAAGAGCGGTGTAGTGAAGGCCACCAACAATTCCGGCACCGAGGGAAAGATATTCGTCTATGCAGCCAACGGCCGCGGCAAGACTGACATCAAGAGCCTCTGTTTCGAGGAGGGTGTCCTCACTGCAGTCGCTGACGTGAAGACCATCCCAGCCGAGGGAGGTGAGTTCTGTGTGGCAGTCACCACCAACATGGACTACAACATCTCTGCAACCAACGGCGGCACTAGCTGGCTCAGCATCAAGGCTGACACCAAGGCTGTCCATACGGACTCCTTGATATTCGTTGCCGCGGCCAACACCGCTGCAGCTGCACGTACTTCCACAGTTTCCGTCATCAACCCTGCAACAGACTCTACCGTCCTTGACGTAGTTGTCCTTCAGGAAGGAACTGCAGGCACCACCACCAAGTACGAGGATTACCTCGGCACATGGCTCGTAGGCTCGAATCAGGTAACGGTGGCTGCCAAGGAAGAGGGCAAGTCATATACCATCTCAGGACTTTTCACATGGGCTTCCACCTATGGCAGCAATACAGTAGAAGCCCTTTACGATGAGGCTACATCCAATTTCGTCATCATGGAGCAGGCTCTCGGTGACTACCAGAACTCCAGCTACGGCACATGTACCAACTTCCTTACAGGCTTATTCTCCGCTAACTCGAAGACATATCTGCACTATTACTCACCAAAGGGCAACTCATCCACACCGTATGCCCTCTTTAACGGCAACATCGACAAGGAAGGCAACATCGAATGCAGTTTCGGCTACTGCATGCTCGGCACCCAGTTCGTCGGATATGCAGTAAGGTGGATCATCCAGTCCGGAACCAGCGCCGGTGCCGGCAACTATCGTGTCTCAGCCACGACTACTCCTCTCAAGTTCTCGAAGATTCAGCCTGCTTCCGAAGACTACAAGGCATGGCTCGGGCAGTGGACGGTCACTGGCGCCAACAACGCTTCTTTCACGATCAACGTCGAAGAGAAGCTCGCCAACTTCACATACACCGTGACAGGATGGCAGGGGAACTATTCCCAGACTGCCGATTACGATACTGACACGAAGTCCATCGTGCTCAATGCAAATTCAAGTCTGGCAGTCGCCACGAACAAGAGTGTCAAGTACAATGACTCCACATATGTATGCTCTTACTATTATAATGGTTACATAGCATACAACGGAGCCACTTCCAGATGTTCTGGCACTTATCCTGCAGCAGCAGGTACGATTGCAGCAGATGGCACGGCCACCCTTACCGGCAAGACTGTGAAAATCTCAAGCGGAACCGTATGTGACATCACCCGTCTCGGCCTCACCGCCATAGGCACGAATTCAGTTTCCGGCACATCCATAACCCTCACAATGAGTGGATATGCAACGTTCCCTTGCACTATGACAAGACCTTCTTCCAGCTCTTCAGTCAAGACAGACACTCCTCTGGTTGCCATGCCGGACCTGTCGGTGGTGTCAGTTTCTGACGGGAATGATGAGGCTGCTGTGACGGAAACCTTGTAGCTGAATTGTCCCTATATCGAAGGCGGAGCCCGGTCACGGGCCCCGCCTTTTTGTTTGCGGCTTCCTTTTTGCTATCTTTGTAAGATATACGGATTATTTTTGAAATATGAACATTGTCAAGAAGTCACTTTCTGCCGCTGTCGGCATGCTCATGCTTGCAGCATGCCAGTATAATGCTCCAGAAACCCCAAAGTCCGCCGCAGGCTCTGACACGGCCCCGGAGACGTCTCTCGCAGTGGCAGATGTCGCCCAGTCCCTCTACATCCCGGGTACAGCAATCGTGAAGCTCTCGGAGAAGACGGTCTCTAGAATCGAGTCCGGCCATGCCTCCGAGGTGTGCAGCGAACTTGGCGTGACTTCCCTCGAGAGGGTGTTTCCTGATGCCGGCGAGTACGAGGCAAGGACCCGCCGCGAGGGGCTCCATCTCTTCTATTCGGTCGAATTCGACGAGTCCGTGCCTGTGTCGAAGGTTCTTGGCATGCTCGAGTCAGCAGACGGCGTGGAACTTGCGGAGGGCTGCATGAAGACCAGGTCCCTTTCGTTCAATGACACGTACTACTCCAAGCAGTGGGGATTTTCAGGCAACTACAGCATCAATGTGGAGTATGCCTGGGGCTTTACCACAGGGGATCCGAATATCATCGTGTGCGTGGTGGACCAGGGAGTCCAGCAGGACCATCCTGACCTTGTCGACAATCTCTGCCTGACCAACTACAACTTTGCCAAGAACAACGCTACCATAGATGTGGGCGACCATGGCACACATTGCGCCGGCATCATTGCAGCCGTGAGCAACAATGAGACAGGCATCGCCGGTATTGCCGGAGGCAATTATGCACTCGGCCGCAAGGGCGTGCAGGTCCAGAATGCACAGGTCTTCGACGGCACATCCTCTGCCCGCAGCTTTGCGACCGCCATCAAGTGGGGCGCCGACAATGGTGCCGTCATAAGTTCCAACAGCTGGGGTTATGACTATGACACGGACGGAGACGGCAAGCTCAGCGAGGAGGAGAAGGCAAGGGCACTTGCAGCCACTCCACCGGCCGCAGACAAGGCGGCCGTAGACTACTTCCGCCAGTATGCCGGATGCGACAGCAACGGTGACCAGAAGCCGGACTCTCCGATGAAGGGAGGTGTCGTGGTCTTTGCTGCCGGCAATGACGGGCTTGCCAACGGCAATCCGGGATGTTATGCTCCGGTGATAGCTGTCGGTGCAACGACTTCTGCTGGAGCTCTCGCCAATTATTCCAACTATGGCGACTGGGTCGACATCTGCGCTCCTGGAAGTTCCATCTACAGCACTATTTCCGGCGGCAAGTACAGCTCACTTTCCGGCACGTCCATGGCCTGTCCTGTCGTCTCCGGGGCATGTGCCCTCCTCGTCTCAGCCTTTGGAGGCACGGGATTCACAAATGACGACCTGGAGGAGATCCTCATCAAGGGTGCCAATCCTGACAAGATAAGCTATCTTGCCCACAATGCCGGTCCGTACCTTGACCTGAAGGCTTCTTTCGACTACGGCATTGCCAAGTACAGGAGGGAGAAAAATGAGGCCCCGGTGATTTCCACCGACTATACCGGAGACTATGTCTTCCGTCAGTACCAGTCCGTGGACATCCCGTTCGTGATTTCTGACCCGGACGGAGATGCGGTGAGCGTAGATGCCACCCTCGAGGGCCGCGGCTCCTTCGTCAAGGACAGCGATGCCGACACTGTATGGCACTTCATCCTCATCGGCGAGCTCGTGAGCGACTTCACTCCAAAGAAGGCCACGATCAAGGCACTGGACATGTTCGGAGGTGAGAAGACTTTCGAGTTCACATACCAGGTTCTCAAGAACAATGCCCCTGAGGTTTCAGGTTCCATTGACGATTTCATTGTCACCGGCTCCATGGCGGCTTTCGACAAGAGCCTTGAGGGGGTATTCACCGACCCTGACGGGGAGACCCCGACCATCACGGCCAAAGTGACCCCAGCCACATCGGCCACTGTCTCTGTCGACGGTGACAAGATTACGGTCAAGCCTGCCGCCTTCGGCATCACCACCGTCACACTTACTGCCATGGACGCTCTCAGGGCCAAGGCCCAGACCACGTTCCGCTACCTTGTGCGCGAGAAGGATTCCGAATTCGACTATTATCCGAACCCTGTGGTCGACGTCCTCAACATAAGGACCGGCATCACCCCGGCCGATGTCGAAGTGAGCATCATCAGCGCATCAGGAGCGAAGGTCTTTGCAGGGACTCTGAACAGCAGCGCCTTCGAACCGGGTCAGGTCGACATGAGGAATTTTGCTCCGGGCAAGTACACCCTCAAGGTGGTGACCGGCGGCAAGACATATGAGAATACAATAATAAAGAAGTAGAAAGCCATGAAGAAGATACTCACACTCTGCTCTGCAGCACTTGTTTCTGCGTCCATGGCCTTCGCCCAGGACCAGGCCCTTGTCTCCTCGACCATTCTCAGAGACCCGGTCACATCCTCCCTTGCAGGTGCTTCGTCTGCATATTCCGGACGCATGGCATGGTCGGCATTCGACAATGCTGCAACATCTGCATTCTATGACGGGCACCTTGACGCCGCCGCGACCTACACCATCTGGGCTCCGGCCGGCGGCCGCTTCGGCTTCGGCGCCGGAGCCCGCCTCGGCAAGAAACTCACTCTGTCTGTCGGCGGTGTCTATGCGGGCGGTGAGACATACTCCGTCTATGACGAATATGGAGTGTCCGCGGGAGCATTCACGACCTCAGACATGCTGTTTGGCGCCGGGCTTGCCTTCAAGGCCGGAGAGAAATCTCCATAGGTGCCAATCTGAAGTACTCTATGGAGAAGATAGCCCAGGACGAGACTCTTTCCGGAGCCATGGCTGACGTGACCGCTGCCTACCACAAAGGTTCTCTCACGGCCATTGCCGGAGTATGCTCGATAGGAACATCCGTCAAGGATGGCTCGGGAGTGTCGTTCTCATCCCCTGCATCTGCAAAGGCTGCCGCATGGTATGACCTCAAGGCAGCCGAGAAGCATGTGGTCGGCATTGGCGCCGGAGCCGATGTCTACTTCAATGGCGGCATCTCGGCCGCTGCCGGCCTCCAGTACTGTTTCAATGACATGCTCTTCGTGCGTGCAGGTGCCCATTACGGCACTGACTCCGCACCTCTGCCGACTTATGTCGGCCTCGGGCTCGGAGTCAAGCTCTTCGGAGTACGCCTCGACGTGTCGTATCTGACGGCAAGCCAGACGGTAGGAGGTTCCCTGTGCGCCGCGCTTGGCTACTCGTTCTAAAAAAAAAGAGGCCGACCCTTTTTGGTCAGCCTCTTCTTTTTTAGAGCGTTTTCCCTACACAACCTTTACCTTGAATATCGCTTTGTGTATCGAGCCTTCGCCGATGAGCGGGGCATGAGCCGTTTCAGGGGCAAAGACCACTGTCTGTCCGGCCTTGACCGTGACGGTCTCCTCGATCGGATCATTGAAGAACATGATGTCATCAGCCATATTCATCTCTCCAGCAGGGGAGGTGCAGTCCTTGCGCGGCTTCACTCCGAAGGTCTCGTCCTTGCTGAGCGGCACCTGCACGTCGATGTACTTGTCGTGCACCTCGAGCTTTGCTTCAGAGGTGCTGCGCATCTTGGAGTCACAGATGTTGACCCAAAGGCAGTCTCCGTAGATCACGTGCTTGCCTGTCTCCAGGGCTGACAGGTCATTGGTCCTGATGAAATCGAGGGCCATTGCATAGTATGGGTTGCTTGTGAGGTCCATGTCGCTTTATTTTACGGTTGAGAATCCGAAGGTGCAGTGGCTTGTGTAGGTCTCTCCAGGGTTGAGGACGGCGCTTGGCCACTCCGGCTTGTTAGGGGTGTCAGGGTATTTCTGGCTTTCGAGGCATATCGCCGTGCGGTGGCCGTAGACTATGCCTTTCTTGCCGGTGACGGTGCTGTCGAGGAAGTTGCCGCAGTAGATCTGGATGCCTGGTTCGTCAGTCCAGACGGTGAGCTCGATGCCGCTCTCAGGACATGTCACCTTGGCTGCCGGGGCATCCATGCTGCGGTTTGTGTCGAGCACCCAGTTGTGGTCGTAGCCCTTGCCGTTGGCAAGCTGCACGTTGCCCTCCTCGTCGATGTCCTTGCCGATCAGCTTGGCTGTCCTGAAGTCCATTGCAGGGTTGGTCTCGACAGAAGCAATCTCGCCGGTGGTCATGAACGTACTGTCGACTGGCGTGTACGCCGATGCGTTGACCCACATGATGTCGTCGGTGATCTTGTGGTTTGCAGGGTCGCCGGAGAGGTTGAAGTAACTGTGGTTGGTCATGTTGATGACGGTGGTCTTGTCGGTGGTCGCCTCGTATGCTATCTCGATCTTGTCATCGTCGGTGAGGGTGAAGGTCACGTATGCCGTGACATTGCCTGGGAATGATGCGTCTCCGTCGGGGGATTCCATCTTGAGCTTGAGGTGGGAGCCGTCGGCTTCGACTGCCTCATAGACCTTGTACTGCCATCCGTCAGGGCCGCCATGGAGGCAGTGGCCGTAGTTGTTCTGCGGAAGCTGGTACTCCACTCCTTCGAGGGTGATTCTGCCCTGGGCTATTCGGTTGGCGTAGCGTCCGATCGATGCTCCGAAGTCCGTCTGGTTGTTCTCAGGGTAGTAGTCCGACACCTTGTCGAATCCGAGGACGACATCCTTCAATTCGCCATTGGCGTCAGGCACCATGATGGAGACGATGCGCCCGCCGAAATTGGTTATGCACACCTCCATTCCGGAGGCGTTGGTGAGGGTGTAGAGGGCGGTTGGCTTGCCGTCGCGCTCTGCTGCGAAGTTCTGAGGGTCGAGGCCTGATTTTGTCAGCTGCGGGGCCTTGGGGCTGCAGGCAGCCGCGAGCAGCATCGCTGCAGCGGCTGAGAACTGGAGGATCTTATTCATGGGATTTACCTGTATAATAGTCTATCATGTGGTTTATTGCGCGCTGGCACACCGGGCAGAATCCAGGGGCCGTGTTGTTGAGCATGCGGCATTCGTAGCACGGCCTGTAGCAGCCCTTTGCCTGGTAGCCGGCTCCCTCGAAGACTCCGACTGTCCCGACCCATGTCGGAGTGCTCGGGGTCGGTACCGGCGTCTCGCTGTCTACCATGTCCTCCCATTTCGACTTGAAGTCGGTCATGGTCGTTATGTTCGGCTCCCACGGCTCCACTCCTTCGGGGTAGTAGTCCTCATATGAGACGGAGGAGTCGTAGTACTCGTCGGCGAGACCGGCGAAGCTGTGGCCGAACTCGTGGATGAAGACCGGCAGGGAGAAGAAGTGGTCGGAGGTGCCCATCGCGTAGGAGTTGTAGATGCCGCCTCCGCCGTACTTGCTGTCGTTGGCTATGATGAAGAGAGCGTCGAAAGGCACGCCCGACACTGCCGACGCTATCTTCTTGTGGTCTGTTATCGTGAGATACCTGTCCTCGTAGAAGGTGTCGAAGGACGAGTCCATCGCAGTGCTGCGCCAGACTCCGTCCTGAGGGACGTCGACGCCGCTGTCCTTGGATGCGCTCTCGACGACCCAGACGTTGAAGTCATCCTTGCGCGAGGCGTACGGCTCCATCGTGAACATGTAGTCCATCATCCTTTCGGCATCCTTCCGGAATTTCGCCATCTCAGAGGACTTGTAGCCTTCCGCTACGAAGAGGAGGTCGACCTTGTCGCGAAGGTCGCCTGCAATCTGCAGCGGAACAACCCTGAAGTCATTCTCCGGTCCGGGTACTATGTGCCTGTCCTCCGGGTCGACGTCGAATTCCAGCATCTTCCTGAACTTCCCGCTTCTGCGCACTCTCTGCGAGAGGACGATGTGGGTCTTCTGCTTTGGGAAAGGCATCCACAGGGACTGGCTCTGGGCCATCGGTATCTCAGCGGCCTGAGCTGTCGTGCGCCACTCCTCGAAGAGAGTGCTGAATCCCCTCGAGAAGACGAGCTTCCCGTCCATGAACGCCTGGTACCGGTACTGGCCGTAGCCGCAAGGGTCGATTGTCGCTTCCGGCCCCGCCCATTCGCACTCTCTGCGAAGGCCGTCGACATAGGCCTTCTGCTCCTTCGAGTCGCCGGCGAGCACTATGTCGATGC
>R20__coassemble_1070_pt1 | contig 16901 bp, 9 predicted proteins | sample R20__metabat2_low_PE_021 | metagenome-assembled genome bin R20
GCATGTTCTGGCAGAAGGAGTTGGCGCCGAGCGCCAGCGAGGCAAGGCCCATGGCGTTGAAAAGAGACGCCTGGACCTTCTCGCTGAGACCTTTCTTGAGGAAGCTTCCTATGATGCTGCCCGCGATGATGCAGCAGGTGTTGACTATCGTCCCGACCATCTACTGCTCGGAAGTGATTTTGTACCAGTCTTCTGCAGTCTTGACGTCACCCTTGCTCCAGCATGATCCGAACCAGTAGGTGACGGTCTCTCCAGGCTTGACTGTCTTGGTGCAGACCATGTGAGGCTTGTTGGCCATGAGGCTTGTGACGCTCTCTGCCCCCGGCAACACGAGCGCGACTCCGATCTTGCCGTCCTCCGGCTCTACGCTCTGGTCGGATGCGTCCTCCCAGAGGGCGAACCTGTCCTCTGCCGTCATAGGGTCAGTGCAGGTGCCGTGGTCGAAGACTCCGGCAGCTATCACGAGGCTCTCGAAGTCACCTGTGTAAGTGTCCTCGGCCTTGACGAAATATGTGTCAGGGACTACCGTCATCTTTCTGTCGAGGGCGACCTGGTGGCCGTCCACCTCCCAGGCAGGGTAGTGGAGCACGAACACGACCTCCTCGGGGGTGTCGGTGAGTATGTCATAGGAACGGTAGTTGGTCGCAGGGTATATGAGCTGACCGTCCACAAGAGGGGAGGACGCTCCTCCACCGAGGCTGACGGAGACCTTGTAGCAATCCTTGCCATTGCCCCAGTCGATGTGGTAGGACTTGCCGTTTTCGAGCTCGTCCTTGTACCTCTGGTCGGCTACAAGCCCTCCAGGGAGCTTCACCCATACATCGGTGCCCGGGGCTGTCGGGTCTCCCTCGAGAGCCTTGCCATAGACTCGTCCGCAGATGAGGTTGTTCTCCCACACGAAGTCGTCCATCCTTTCAGGGACGGCCCTTGCCATCACCTTCCTTTCCTGCTCCTTCGGAGCGCATGCGGCCATCATTGCAACGGCGGCTGCAAGAATCATAATCTTTTTCATAATTACCTGAGGTCAGTGGTTGCACACCAGTCCATGTCGTTGTAGTCGTCGTTCTCGCCGCACATGCCCCAGATGAAGGTGTAGTTGCGGGTGGCGCATGCTGAGTGGATGCTCCACTGAGGGCTGATCACGGCCTGCTCGTTGTGCATCCAGATGTGGCGGGTCTCCTGAGGCTGGCCCATGAAGTGGCATACGGCGGCGTCCTCTGGAAGCTCGAAATAGAAGTACACCTCCATGCGGCGGTCGTGGGTATGGGCCGGCATGGTGTTCCAGGTGCTGCCCGGGGCGAGCTCGGTCATGCCCATCTGCAGCTGGCAGCAAGGCACTACCTCCTTGACGAGCAGGCGGTTGATGGTGCGCTCGTTGCTCTCCTCGAGGGAGCCGAGGTGCATCACGACTGCGTCCTTCTTGCTGACCTGCTTCACTCCGGTCTCGCGGTGTGCAGTGGCGGAGTTGAAGTAGAAGTGGGCAGGATGCTCGGGGTCGACGCTCCTGAAGCTCACATGGCGGTCGCCGCGGCCTACGTAGATCGCTTCCTTGTACGGGATGGTGTACTCCTCGTCTCCGACCTTCACGATGCCGGTGCCGCCGACATTGATGATGCCGAGCTCCCTGCGCTGGGTGAAATAGTCGCTTCTGAGCACCTCAGGAGGGGTGAGGATGAGTTCTTCCTTCACAGGGACAGCTCCTCCGGCGATGATGCGGTCGAACATCGAGTACACCATGTTGATCTCATCGGGAACCATCACGTTCTCCACCAGATAGTGCTTGCGTATCGTGGCGGTGTCATAGTGCTTCGCATCGTCCTGGTGCGAGGCATACCTTACTTCGCAGTTGATTTTCATATTGCTGTGCTTTATTGTTCGTCTGTCTCATACTGGCTGCGGAACATCTCCAGATGTCTGCGCAGCCTTCTTTCTATCCTTCTGTACTTCCTCTCCCCGATCAGGTTGTGCATCTCCTCGGGGTCGGTCTTGAGGTCGTAGAGTTCGTCATAGCTCTCGAGCACCCCGTCCTCATCGTAGAAGTGGATGAGCTTGTATCTCTTGTCGGAGACTCCTTCGTGGCGGCTTACATTGTGCTCGGCCGGGTGGTCGTAGTAGTGGTAGTAGAGATACTTGCGCCAGTTGCGCGGGGTCTTGCCGTCGGCCTTGAACACGGGGATGAGGGACTTGCCCACCATCTTCTTCGGTATGTCGATGCCGGCGATGTCGAGATATGTCGGGGCGTAGTCTATGTTCTGGACAAGCGCGTCCGACTCGACTCCTGCCGCAACCATCGGGGGATAGCGCACGATCAGAGGTGTGCGGAAGGACTCCTCGTACATGAATCTCTTGTCGAACCATCCGTGTTCGCCCATGTAGAAGCCCTGGTCGGAGGTGTAGACCACGATGGTGTTGTCGGTGAGTCCGTGGGCGTCGAGCCAGTCGAGAATCTCACCCACGGAGTCGTCTACGGACTTGATGCACCTCAGGTAGTCCTTCACATATCTCTGGTACTTCCAGCGCGCAAGGTCTTCCCCTGAGAGGTTCTGCGCCATCATGGCCTCGTTCCTTGGGTTGTAGGCGGCATCCCATGCGGCCCTTTCCTCCTCCGTCATGCGGGAGAGCCCGGCACCGAGCTGAGGGGAGTGGTTCTCGCCGGGGTGCTGCTCCAGCCACTGGATGACCTTGAGGTCGTAGGCCATCGTCATGTCCTTGACAATGCCCATCTCCTGTTCATGCGCCGCCCTGCCGCGGGTGGAGTAGTCGTCGAAGAAGTTGTCAGGCATCGGGAACTCCACGTCCTCGTAGAGGTCGAGGTACTCAAGTGCCGGCATCCAGTTGCGGTGAGGGGCCTTGTGGTGCACGAAGAGGGCGAAAGGCCTGCTCGGGTCGCGGTTCTCGAGGAACTCTATGGAGTGCTTTGTCACGAGGTCAGTGGCGTAGCCTTCCTCACGGACATACTTCCCGTCAGTTTCCTTGGTCTTGAGGCCTGGGTTGTAGTACTCGCCCTGTCCCTTGAAGACCATGTAGGTGTCGAATCCCTTCGGCTCGCACTGCATGTGCCACTTGCCGATCATCCCGGTCTGGTAGCCCTCTCTCTGGAGTATCTCGGAGATGAAGGTCTTCGAAGTGTCTATGCCGGCTCCGAGACCTCTCTGCCCGTTCTGGTGGCTGTACAGGCCTGTCATGAGGCATGCGCGGCTCGGCGTGGAGAGGGAGTTCTCGACATATGCCCTTCGGAAGAGCATGCCCTGGGATGCGAGCCTGTCGAGGTTGGGGGTCGGTGCCTGGGCGGCGAGGGGGTGCCCGTATGCGCTGATGGCCTGAAAGGCGTGGTCATCCGTCATTATGTGGATGATGTTGGGCCTTGATGGCTGCTGTGGCTGCGCTTCCGTGCCCTGTGCCATCGCGGCCGGCGCCGCCGAAAGCAGTGGGAGAAGTGCCAGGAAGTCTTTTTTCATGGTCGTATGTTATTTGGGCTGTTTGCCTATGTATGCGAGGATGCCTCCGTCGACATAGAGGATGTGGCCGTTGACGGCGTCAGAGGCGTGCGAGGCGAGGAAGACCGCAGGTCCTCCGAGCTCGTCCGGCTCAAGCCAGCGGCCTGCCGGGGTCTTGGCGCAGATGAAGCTGTCGAAAGGATGGCGGCTGCCGTCAGGCTGAGGCTCGCGCAGAGGCGCCGTCTGAGGGGTGGCTATGTATCCGGGGCCTATGCCGTTGCACTGGATGTTGTACTCTCCGTACTCGGAGCAGATGTTGCGGGTGAGCATCTTGAGGCCGCCCTTGGCTGCAGCGTAGGCGGACACGGTCTCACGGCCGAGCTCCGACATCATCGAACATACGTTGATGATCTTGCCTTCGCGCCTTTCCATCATCTCCGGCACCACTGCGGCTGCGCAGATGTACGGGGCGACGAGGTCGATGTCGATGACCTGCTGGAACTCGCTGCGCTTCATCTCATGCATCGGTATGCGCTTGATGATGCCGGCGTTGTTGACAAGGATGTCGATCTGCCCGACCTCGGAGTGGATCTTCTCCACGAGGGCCTTGACGTCGTCCTCCTTCGTCACGTCACATACATACCCGTGGACATTGGTGATGCCTGCGGCCTTGTAGTCCTCCAGGGCCTTTGCCACTGACTCTGCATTGCGGGTGTTGAAGATTATGTTGGCCGCTCCGGCCTCGGCAAATGCCTTGGCGATCGCGAAGCCTATTCCGTATGCTGCGCCCGTCACCCAGGCGTTCTTTCCTTCGAGGGAGAATGGATTTTTCATGCTGTAACGACTTATGGTGTAAACATACAAATATAATAAAAGAGGACGGGCCGTCAAAACCCGTCCTCTCGAATTTGAGGCTGAAAGATTATCTCCAGCGGGAAGCGCCGGCGCCGGCTGCCTTGACTGCCGCGTCGGTGACTGTGTAGTCACCGCCAGCCGAGTCCTTGACAGGGTCGGCGGACAGGACGGTCATCGCCGCAGCTTCCTGGGTGAAGAGCCCGCTGAAGAAATTGGTCTCGTCGTAGTTCCAGACGTAGTTGCCTGATGCAAGCGTAGGCACGGTGATGCCGGAAGTCTTGGAGAGAAGCACGCTCTTGCCGTCGGCCTTCTCGTTGAGGAACAGGTTGTTCTTGAAGACATACGACTCAGGTGTCGCACGCACATACATGATGGCGTTGCCGTTGACTCCGAGATTGCTGCCGTCGATGGTGTTGGCAGTGCAGCTGAAGGCTCCCGTGATGGTGCCAGCATCGGCTCTGACGAGGTCGCGGCCGCCCTTGACGGTGCTCTCCGTGATGGTGAAGATGCCGAGCTTGCTCTTGCGCAGGTCGAAGACTCCCTGGCCGGTGCCCTGGTTCTTCACGACTATGTTCTCGACAGTCACGCTGCTTGCCGTGAGACCTGTCCCGTCGTAGAGCACACTCTTGGTGAAGCCGTCGAAGGTGCAGTTCCTGACTGTGACGATGCCTGCCTCTGCTGCAGCTGATACATTGAAAGCGTTGCCGTTGGTACCGTCGCAGATGAAGGTGAGTCCGTCGAAGGTGAGGTTGCCGAGGGAGGTGCCTGCGATGTTGATGCAGCCCTTGATCTCAGCTCCTTCCTTGGAAGAAAGCTTCATCCCGGCAACTGTCGTGACCGCTCCGAGTTCGTACGTGCCTGCCGCGAGGACAAGCTCTGTCTTGCCCGCCGCAAGGGCCGCGTTGAACTCGTCGGTGCTGCTGACGGTGAACGCATCGGAGGACGAGCCTCCGTCGATGCTCGGATTCCATCTTGCGGCTCCGACCTTGCTTGCCATCGCGAGGGCGCTGGTGAGGGTGTAGTCACCGTTTGCAGCGTCCTTGACTGGGGATGCTCCGAGCACGACTGCCGCCGACACTTCCTTGGTGAAGAGACCGCTGAAGAAGTTGGTCTCGTCGACATTGTAGAAGAAGTTGTTGTCGGAAGCGGTAGGCACGGTGACGCCCGAGGTCTTGGAGAGGATGACCTTCTTGCCGTCAGCGACCTCGTTGAGGAAGAGGTTGTTCTTGAACGAGTATGTCGCAGGGGTCGAGCGCACGTACATGATGCCGTTGCTGTTGACTCCGAGATTGCTGCCGCAGACGGTGTTGCTCTCGAAGTTGAAAGCTGTCTTGATGGCGCCGGCGTCAGCCCTTATGAGGTCGCGGCCGCCGGTGATGGTGCTCTGCTCGATCTTGAAGGTGCCGTATGCTCCCTTGCGGATGTCGAAGACTCCCTGTCCTGTGCCCTGATTCTTGACGACGGCGTCGGTAATGGTGACGCTGTCGACAGTGAGTCCGAAGCTGTCATACCACACACTCTTGCTGAAGCCGTCGAAGGTACAGCCTGTGACGGTCACGCTTGTGGCGCTGGATACGGCAGACACGTTGAACGCACTTCCGTTGGTGCCGTCGCATGTGAAGGTGATGCCGGTGAAGCTCAGTTCGCCGAGGTCGCTTCCGTTTATGTCGATGCATCCCTTGATGACAGCGCCTTCCTTGCTGGTGAGCTTCAGGCCCGCAACAGCTGCGAGAGAGCCGGTCTCATAGGTGCCCTCCGCGAGGGTGATCTCGGTCTTGCCGGCAGAGAGGGCTGCGAGGAGCTCCTCGGTGTTCTTGACGACAAACTCAGTGTCTCCGCCGCCTCCTGCAGGGACGATGGCGAATGCTGCCACGCCTGCGGCTGAAGGGGTGTTGTAGACGTCACCCTCGCGAGGGTTGGCGTATACCTCGACCTTGTATGCTCCTGCATCGAGGAAACCTATCGTCTGGCCAGGGATTGTGTATGTCAGGCCTTCCTCCACGGTGGTGGTCTTCTCATTGAATACCACGGAGTAGCTTCCGGCATAGTCCACAGCCTCCCATGTTACGACAACGTCGACTGCCTCGCCGGCTGTTACGGACTCAGGGTCTGTGGTGACGACCGGGGTGCCGAGGGCGGTGTTGACCTGGTCGGTGTCGTCCGACCATGCGAGGGTCTGCAGGCCGATCGGGCCGCTGCAGTAAATGTAGACGATGCTCTCCTCGGTGATGTCGCTGAGGATGATCTTCTGGGCAGCTGAGTTGCCGCTGAGCTCGGAGGCTCCTCCCTTGACGGTGACAGAATTGCTCCTGATGGTGGTCTTGTCATTCTCAGCCACGTCGCCGACTGCGACAACCACATGGTTGGTGCCGCCGCTTACAGGCTTGATGATGACAGATCCCGGCCGGGACACCTTGAATGCGAGGAATCCGTCGGTAGGCACGCCCTTGCGGGTGGTGACGGAGGCTGTGGTGAAGTTGAGGATGCCGTCCGTGATGTTCATAGGGCAGCTCTCGACATACATTGCCAGCCCGTCGCTCACCTTGCCGCGGGTCACCTCGCCGATGAAGTACTTGGCGTTGCTGAAATCCCATGTATGGGTGGCTCCCACGTCAGTGAGTCGGAGGTCCATAGGCTCCTCTACGTAAGGAGTCCACCACTTGCTTGCACCGATCTCCTCACCGTTGATGTCGGAGTCCGCGAGGATGTTGAAGTATCCTCCCTCCGCGTTGAAGCAAGGGTTGGACTCGAGTGCCGTGCCGGCAGCCGCGCTCATCGGGAAGTTGGTGGTGAAGAAACTGTCCGGACATCCGTAGAAGTAGTTCCTTGCAGCGCTCACGTTGAGGTCGCCCGCTGCCTTGTACTTGGCGTTTGCGCTCGTCATCGTGGCCTTCTCTCCCATGTTGAGGAAGAGGTTGCTCTTGAGGGACAGGGAAGCCGGAGAAGTCTGGAACGCGAAGAGTCCGCCGTTGTTGGTGTTGTCTGCGAAGCAGAGGTTCATCACGGTGTTGTTCTCGAACTTCACGTCACCGACCACAGGGTTGGCGTCGAACCTCAGGAAGGTGCGGAACGAGGTGTAGATGGTGTTGTTGATGAAGTTGAGCTTCTTGATCTCAGTGGCGTTGCGCACGTCGAATCCGTCGCCGCCGCCGCTTCCGTCACCGTTGACTGACCAGATGTCGCAGCTGTCGTAGGTGAACTCTCCGATCGTGAGGGCTTTGCTCCACTCGTAGAAGAGTCCCTTCGAGAATGCCGTGATGCCGCAGTTCTTGTAGATGACAGAATTGATGGCGACTCCGTCGGTGGTGGATCCTTCCTTGTGCTGGAATGCAAACCCGCAGGCGTTGTCCTTGCCGTTGAACTCCACGTTCTCGAAGTAGATGTCTCCTCCGTCGAAGCTGTCGGTGATGTTGACAGAGCCGTAGACTACAGGACGGCTGCCGTCAGCGGCGCCTTCTCCGTAGACCTTCACGCTCTTGGAAAGGTCGAATCCTTTCTCGAGCTCGCCGGTCGCGATCGTGTAAGGGGATCCCTCGTAGGCGAGGTAGATGTTGGCTCCGTCAGCGAGTGCCTGTGCGAGGGCTGCGTCTGTGGATACCACGGTGAGGCCGTTCTTGTCAGGAAGGGTCCAGGTGCAGACCTGTCCGCGGCTTGCGGAAGCGAAGTAGAGGGTGAGCACGTACTCCTTGGAAGGGTCGAGGCCGGATACCGTGGCGCTTGCGGAAGCTATGTCACTGTCTGTCAGAGTGTATGCCTTCGACTCGTCGGAGCCGGAGAGGCAGTACTCGATGCGGTCGACATCCTTGAAGTCCTCGACTTCCGTGGACCATGTCAGGCTGATGGCGTCAGCCTGGCGGTCGGAAACCTTGAGATAGAGGTTGTCCTTGACGGCATAGGTCTTGACCTTCGTGTCAGACTCCGCCCATTTGGAGTCGCCCCTCTGGCTGGAGGTGGCCATCACCTTGAAGTAGTAGGTGGCATCCGGGTCGAGGTCGACCACGAAAGGCACCTCGTCAGGGGAGAGGACCTTGGTCATGACTTCATTTGTCATGGCCTCGTCGCTGTAGATGGCGAGGGTATAGCTCTCGGCATCCTTGGTGACATCCCAGCTGAAGGTCACGCGGTTGCCGTAGGCACTGTTGACCCTGGCCTTGAGGTTCATAGGCTGCAGGCATCTGCTGAGGTCCATCTCGGTCGTCTCGACAAACTCTTCCTGCTTGCAGGAGGTCATGCCGAGTCCGAGAGTCAGAGCGATGGCTGCTGCGGAAAGTATTCTGTATATATGTCTCATGGTTGTGTCAGATTAGTAACCGAAATCGTTGACCAGGGTACCCTGGCTGTTGGAGATGGTGTTCTCGAAGATTGGCCAGTACATGAACTGCTCAGGGTCGTTCTCCGGGATGTAGAGGTTGTCGATCTTGTTGGCGTAGAGGTCGCTTCCCTTGCTGTCATCGTACTTGATGTAGCCTGAAACTGTCTCCCAGCCCTTGCCGGGAGCGGTATCGCCGACCTTGCCCCACTTGATGACTATGGACTCGCCGTCCTCGCCGTCCTGGTAGAAGATGTCGCCTGAGAGCTCGGAGTATGCTCCGGACTTCTCACGGAGGGCGTACATGTCAGCCTTGGCCTCGTCGAGCTTGGTCTTGAGCATGTTCCAGCGGATGAGGTCACCCTTGCGCAGGAACTCCCCGCAGAACTCGAACGCTCTCTCGTCCACGATCCTGGAGAACATCTCTTCCTTGCTTCCGATGGACGCCACGAAGGTCTCGGCCGCGTCCTCGCCGCATGCGCGGGCGCGGACAGGCTCGAAGTACTTCTTGGCCGCAGAAAGGTCACCGAGCTCGTTGGCGATCTCGGATGCCATGAGGAGGATGTCGGCATAGCGCATCACCACAGGCTTGGCGCCATCATCGTTGCCGCCTGTGTACGGATTGTTGTCCATCCACTCGAAGCGGTACTTTCCGAAATACCACTTCGCAACTCCTGCAGGGGCGATGGAGCCGTCCTTCTCCCAAGAGTAGTTGACGCATGTGATGTCCCTTCTCGTGTCATTGTCGTCGAATGCAAAGTAGAGGGTAGGGACAGGACCTGCGACTCCGCCCTGTGAGTAGGAGTAGCCGTTGATGGTTGCTCCGTCGTTCTTGACCGCGAAGGTGTAGTTCCATCTGCCTCGCCCGTCACCGAACGGGATGCTGTAGAGCACTTCCTTGCCGGCCTCGAGGTCGAATGAGTTGAAGTTCCTCCAGAGGGTCTCGAAGCTTGGGATGAGGGATGCCTTGCCTGAGTTGATGGCGTCCTCGAGGTACTTGAGTGCCTTCGGATAGAGGACGGACTTCTGGAGTTCCGTGTCGGAAGACAGCCTTACCGAGCCGAGGTCGCCGGTGCCGACCCTGCCGTCGGCAGGACGGAGGGCGTAGCCCGAGGCCGCGAGGGCGATGCGTGCATAGAGACCCTCGGCGAAGAGTTTGTTGACCCTGTCGGTGGTCTTTGTGGCAGCGCTCTCTCCCGGGTAGTAGAGCATAGGGATGGCCTCTTCGAGGTCGGCGAGTATCTGCTTGTAGATGTCGTCCCTGCTGCTCTTTGCGACATACATCGCATCGGAGCTTACAGGAGTGAACCTTGCAGGCACGTCGCCCCATGCCTTGATGAGGTCGTAGTAGATCATCGCCCTCAGGGTGAGAGCCTCTCCAAGAAGGTATGCCATGTCTGCGTCAGTGTCGGTGCTGCCGTACTCGCGCAGCCCCTCGATGAGGAGGTTGGCCCTCTCGATGCCGGTGTACATCATGTTGTACGGACCGTTGGAGAGATTCATCTGGGTGTTGTTGACGGTGATGCCGTATGCGGCGATCTCGTTCTTGTTGTCGTAGGACTTCTTGTTGGTGTAGCTGTTGTACCACTCGATGTCGGTGTTGAAGCCATACCAAGGGAGGAAGCGTCCGCGGTAGCAGTTGGTCTCTCCGAACACCTGGACGATGCCGAATACGCTGCCTTCTGCGAGGTCATAGTTGCCGAATACCACAGACTCGTCGAAAGTGGAAGGTGACTCCTGGTCGAGAATCCCGCAGGAGATGGCTGCCATGCAGGCTGCCGCTATGATAATAAGTGTTTTCTTCATGATTGTGCCCTCCTGACTTAGAATGTGATGTTGAGTCCTGCCACCACTCCTCTGCTCTTAGGGTATGCGGAGTAGTCCACACCCGGGGTGAGAGGGGTAGAGCGTCTTGTGTCGACTTCAGGGTCGTAGCCCGAGTACCTGGTGAGGCAGAAGAGGTTGGTGCCCGTTACATAGAGGCGGAGCTTCTTCATGTGCACCTTCTTTGTGAGCTTCTCAGGGATGGTGTATCCTATCGTCGCGCTCTGGAGCCTGAGGAAGGATCCGTCCTCGACAGCCCAGTCTGTGAAGACGGCGTTGCCGATGCATGGAGACCACATCGTGGTGCCGCTGTTGGCTGCCGCGAGGGCGTCAGGGTCTGTGATGAGCTCGCCTGTAGACCAGTCGATGTTGGTCCAGCGCTTGTCCACGTCCATGGTGTTGATGAGGTTGCGGTTGTAGAACTTGCGTGACGAGGTGAACTCTATCTTGTTGGCGTTGTAGACGTCGTTGCCTATCATGTAGTTGAAGTTGGCGCTGAAGTCGAAGCCGTAGAGGTAGCCGCTGATGGCGAAACCGCCCTGGAAGTCAGGGGATGCGTTTCCGATCACCTTCTTCTCTGTGCTCTTGAGCTTGAGGGCTCCCGGGCGGAGGTAGCTTGAGCCGATGATTGCGGAATCATCGACCACGCCGTCCTTGAGCACCCACTTGCCGTTGACATAATCGAAGTCGCTGACCTCGTAGCGTCCGTCGCACTCATATCCGTACATGTTGCCGAGCGGCTGGCCCACCTCGACGCGGTAGTCGTCGCCGATTTCCGTCGAAGCCCAGTAGGACTGTACGCTGGATCCTGTGATGGCCTCGAGTCCGCCAAGGTCTGTGACCTTGTTGCGGTTGTAGGCTATGTTGCCGCTGAGGGACAGGCTGAAGTTCTCCTTCTCGACGAGAGGCATGCTGAGCGAGAGCTCGGCATCGCGGTTGCGGGTGGAGCCTATGTTGCGGTACTGGCTGTCATAGCCCGTGCCTGCGATAGGGAAGAGGATGAGCAGGTCCTTGGTGTCGTTCTGGTACACCTCGACGCTACCCGATACCTTGTTGCCGAATAGGGCGAAGTCGAGACCGATGTTGTGGGTGTATGTGGTCTCCCACTTGAGGTCAGGGTTGTTGAGGATCTTGCCTGCGGTCCAGTAGTTGGTGCCGGTGCTGATCCATGATGTGCTGGTGGCGCTGTACTCCTTGCTGAGCTGGCCTGCAGGGATGTTGTTGTTACCTGCGCTTCCGAATGAGTAGCGGAGCTTGAGCTGCTGGAGCCATGACGTGGCCGCAGCCATCCAAGGCTCGTTGGAGATGGTCCATGACACGGCGGCTGAAGGGAAGTATCCCCAGCGGTTGCCCTCGCCGAACTTGCTTGAACCGTCGGCGCGGAACGTCGCGCCGAGGGAGTACCTGTGCTTGTAGTCATAGTTGACTCTCCCGAAGAATGAGAGGAGCACGTCGTTCGGGTCGTAGTAGTTGACCGTGCTTGTCGGGATGCCTGCGCTCATGAAGTCCCATGCTTTCTCGGCATCGTAGAATGTCGGGAAGCCCTCGACCATGTTGGTGAGCGTGTTGGTCTTCGTGATGGTCATCTCCTCTCCGAGGAGGGCCGTGATCTGGTGGTCAGGGTTGGAGATGAGCTTCTCGAAGTTGTAGTTCAGGGTGTTGGTGTTGCGGTACTTGTCCCTGAAGTACTCCTTGTGCTGGGTGGCAGGCTGGTTGCGGTAGGTCGCCGAGTTGCCGACATAGTAGGTGGTGAGTCCCATGAACTTGTCGTCGCTCTGCCTGTAGTCTTCGAGGCCGCCCTCTATCTTGAGAAGGAGGTTGTCCACGATGGTCCAGTTGAAGGCTGCATTGGCGTTCCAGCTGCTTCTCCTGCGGCGTGAGTCATTGTCGGCCACCGACTGGAGAGGCGGAGCGTTGTCGCCGTAGTCGGCCTCTTCCTCGATGCCCTGGACAGCGGAGCTGACAGGAATCGGAGCGTAGGAGACTGCATGCTTGAGTCGGCCGTTGCCGGAGGTAGTGCCGGAGTCATTCATCGAGTTGGCACCGGAGCCGCGCACGTTGGTGTTGGCGTAGCGGATGTTGACGTCGATGTTTGTCTTCGCGGATGTCTTGAAGTTGGCCTTGAAGCTGAGGTTGTCACGGCTGTAGCTCGATCCCGTCATGATGGCGTTGTCGTCTATGTGGGCATATCCGAGGGTCCAGTGGTATCCTTCACCGCTGCCGCTGACGGAGAAGTCCGCCGAGAACGTGCTTCCGGTGTTGCCGAACACCATCCCGACCCAGTCGTTGGTCTGCATGCCGCTGTAGAGGTCTATGTCGGCGAAGTTGCCGAAGTACGGGGTGTAGTAGGTGCTGACATTGTCGCGCACCTTCGCGAGCTCGTACTGGAACTTCACATAGTTCTCGGCATCCATCGGCTGGATGGCATCTGCGTTGGCGATCTTCTTGACTCCGTAGTAGGTGTTGAACTTGACGGAGATCTTCTGTCCCTTCTCCGCGCTCTTGGTGGTCACGATGACTACGCCGTTTGCGCCTCGGCTACCGTAGATTGCGGTCGAGAATGCGTCCTTGAGCACGTCGATCGATGCAATCTCCGAAGATGAGATGTCGTTGATGGACTCTACCGGGAATCCGTCCACGATGTAGAGAGGGGAGTTGTCCTGCGTGATGGACCCGCCTCCGCGGACGCGGATCTTGATGTCTGCGTCAGGGTCGCCTTCGGTAGTCACCACGGACACGCCGGCCATCTTTCCGGAGAGGGCCTGGCTGACTGACGTCACAGGCTGCTCTGTGAGCTTCTCGCTTCCTACTGATGATACTGATCCGAGGAGGTCACGCCTCTTGACTACGGCGTATCCCACTACCACTACCTCGTCGAGGAAAGTGGAGTCGTCCTCGAGGACGACGTCGATGACGGCTCTGCCGCCTACCTTCTCGCTGACCGTCTTCATTCCTATCATGGAGAACTGAAGCACGGCTGAGGCGTCAGGAACTTCGAGGGAATAGTCTCCGTCGAGTCCCGTGATCACTCCAGTGGTGGTGCCCTCGACCATGACGGAGACTCCGATGAGAGGCTCTCCCGACGGGTCGGTGACCACACCCTTCACGGTCGTCTGGGCCTGGAGTGCAAGGCTGCATCCGAGTCCGGCGGCGAGAAGAAGCAATGATTTCTTTAGTGTGCTGAACATGAGAGATTGGTTAATAGTTGATATTGTTGGATTATAATTCGGTATAGGATCCTCCCTCGTTCTGTGCGGCGAGAATCTCGCGCACGAGATAGTGGAGGTACATCTCGAGGTTTGTGTAGCGGCCTTTGGTGTCCACTGTCGTCTCTGCCCCGTCCGCGGACTTGCTGCTGTCGAGACCGTATTTCTGCTCCCACCAGTCAGGCATGCCGTCGCCGTCAGTGTCTGTGACGAGGGTCTTCTGGGCGTCGGTGGCCGAATATGACGGCCATCCGCCGACGTCGCTCTGGGAGTCGATGAGGCCGCATGTGGAGCCGTTGGAGCCTTTGTATGTATAGGTGCCCTTCTCGGTCTCGGAGGTGACGCGGGTGTCGACAGCGTCCCTGCTGAGGGAGGCTCCGGCGTACTTGAGTACCTTGGAGAATGCGTCCGCGGCGCTGTGCTGCGACATCTTGCCTGCCTTTGTACCCTTGAACATCGTTTCCGACCTGATTGTCTTGATGAGGTCGTCGGAGGCAGCCGTCGCCGTCCAGTTGTCCGCTGTCTTGCCGGAGTCCCCGTCCATCACGTTGCCGGTCATGTAGAAGTGGCCAGGGACGATGGTGCTGCAGCCCTCTGCAGAGGTGCAGTAGGAGCAGGAGGTCATCGGGTCGATGAACCTGTGCTTGCCTGCAGCCGTCGCCGGCCCCGGCTTGTACCAGTTGCCTATGACGTTGTACATCTTGTACGTGTTGGTGTTGTTGGCGCTCTCGCCGCCGTAGCTGCTGTTGTCGCCCCAGTTGTAGACCACGTTGTTGATGAAGCCTACAGGGCCCTTGAGGGTGGAGACATAGTCGTGGTCGAAGCGCGGGTTGCGGCTGTCGTGATGCGCGAGGAGGTTGTGGTGGTAGGTCGCGTCGGAGCCGCCCCAGATGCCTCCGTAGCCGTGCTTGCCCTTGTCATGGACGGAGTTGCGCAGGCTCTCCGAGAGGATGCACCACTGGAGGGTGAACCCCGTGACTCCGTAGAACGACCCGCACTCGTCCGTGCTCCAGCTCAGGGAGCAGTGGTCGACGATGACGTCGGTGATGTTGTTGTCATGGGTGTAGAGGTTCATCGCGTCATCCTCGGTCTTCGCCTCGTCGCCCATGCGGCAGCGGATATAGCGGATGATGACGTTGGAGGCGTTGATCCTCAGCGTGTAGTTCTTCAAGCAGATGCCTTCTCCAGGTGCTGTCTGGCCTGCAACGGTCACGTCTCCGTAGCTGGAGTTGACCACTAGGTTGCTCTTGAGCTCTATCACGCCGGCCACGTCGAAGACGATGGTGCGCTTGCCCTTGGTGTTGCAGAGTCCCTGACGCAGGGACCCGGCACCGCTGTCGTTGAGGTTGGTGACATGGTAGACGGAGCCTCCGCGGCCTCCTGTCGCATACATGCCGCCGCCCTCGGCTCCCGGGAATGCCCTGGCCATGCCGTCCTCCTCGCATGAAGGGATCATCATCTCGGAGTATCTCACGGCGGGGTCGACCGGCGTCACTTCAGGAGCCGGAGGAGTCGCTGTAGTCGCTTCGATGCGGGTGCTGTACGCCGACTCCACGCTTCCTGAGACTGCCGCTACGTCAAACTTGTAGGTGGTCTTGCTGGTCAGTCCCGTGATCTTCACCGTCGCAGCCGCGACGCTCCCGCTCTTCTCTTCGGCCGAGCCCTTGAGAAGACGGTACTTGTACTGCTTCGCGCCGTCCACCGCGTTCCACTTGAACTCCAGGGATGTCGTGTCGGGGTCGCTCGCAAGAGCCACCCCGGTCGGAGCGGAGAGAGTCACATTCTCCTCGGACGGACTGTCAGGGGTCGCGCCGCCCCCGCAGGCGAAGACTGTCGAGGACAAGAACGTGAGAAGTATGGTCAGAGTCTTGATATTCATGGTTTTACTTGTTGTCGTATGGGTCCCAGACTATGCCGTCGTTGCTCTGGTACATTACCTTTTCGAAAGAATATTCTGCAGCCTGCCTGGCTGAGAGCTGGTGCGACCATTTCACCCTCCTGGACTTCGGGGCGGCGCCGGGACCCTTGCTGCCATACTCTGCATAGTATGAGTTCTTCTTCGTGTCCGGCTTGCCGGGCTTCTCCCAGTCGTGCCAGCCTTCACTGAGGATGTGGCCGCCGAGCTCGCAGTCGATGAAGACGGTCTTTGCATAGGCGCCCCACGGTCTTCCGAGGTAGCACTTGTCGATGCCTTCCGCAGCGGTGAGACGGCAGTTCCTGAAGACATAGCCGTACTTCTGGCCATGGAAGGTCGATGCTGCGGTGACGTAGCTGTTCTTCTTCGAGTGGATGGTGCAGTTCTCGAAATAAGCTATGCTCGGGCCGAAGATGAAGTCTGTCGTGCCCTCTATGTAGCAGTCAAGGAAGTAGTTGCGCTTGATGCCACCTTCCTTGCCGTAGCGGCCGTAGGTGTAGACGGTGTCCTGGTTGCCGATGAAGCGGCAGCGGTGGAAGAAGAGGAAGTCGCCGTCAGTGAAGAGCGCCACAGCCTGACCGATCTCCTTGCCTTCGCCGGATGAATTCTCGACCGTGAGGTCCTCGAGCGTGACATAGCTGGAGTGGATGTACATCGTGGCGCTGCCTGAGGTGCCCATCTTGCGGTCCGTGCCTGGCCACTTCTTCTCGGCGTACTTGTCGAAGGTGATGACGGTCTTGTCCGCACCGGCTCCCTGTATGTGGAGGCGGAACTTGTTGTGGGGGATCGTCACCATCTCCTTGTAGATGCCTTCCTTGATGAAGATAGTCGTGATGTGGCCGTGGTCATAGTCGGGACAGGCATCGATTGCCTCCTGGACCGTCATGAAGTCGCCGGTGCCGTCCTGGGCGACCGTGATCTCGGCCTGCTGCGCCGAGGCGAGAAGGCAGGCGAGGGCTGCCAGTATCGTGAGAGATGCTCTTTTCATTCTATCGTGACGTTCTTTACGTGGTCTGTAATGACTTTCTCACCCTCGGAGCAGGTGACTTGCATGCCGCTCATGGTGACATCTTCCGCCCAGTGGACCTCGATGCCCTTGCGGGAGGAGATCGTACAGTCCTTTATGGAGACATTTCTTACCGGCATCTCAGGGAGTCCGTTGAAATACATCGCGCGGCCTGCACCGTTGCAGACTATGCCACTGATGAAGATGTCGCGGAACTCCGGTGTGCCTTCGTTCACTTCGAAGGCTTCCTCTTCCACCTTCTGGCCCTTTTCGGCTGCCTCTACTGCTGAAGTTCCGGTATAGTGGAGGTCGAAGAGGACAGGCTCCGTGATGATGTCGGTCATGTAGA
>R20__coassemble_1090_pt1 | contig 16661 bp, 15 predicted proteins | sample R20__metabat2_low_PE_021 | metagenome-assembled genome bin R20
CGGATTCCTCTCACCTTGCAGCAGACCGACACGCTGAATTCATCGGATGACTGCATATTGGTGCGGCAGAAGTTGACGTCGTAGGGAACAAGGTTCCCGATGGTATACTCGCTCACTTCGGGATCAAGCCTGGAGACAAGCGTCAGCAGCGAGCAGGCGAGGGTGCCGCGTGCACAGTCGATAAAGTCCCCGATAGATACGGGGGAGGTGTTGTGTTTGTTTTTCATCTTAGTCATTGTCTTTAAGTTCTTTTGCCAGCAGGTTCACGATGTCGTCGTGGATCTGCTGCTGATTGATTCTTATTGCCTCCTTGATGTCGGCGTTGTCGAAATAGGATATCTGCGGCAGCGGTTCATGACGCTGCGTGACATGGTCGACGACGATCTCGCCGCAGAAGAGCTTGCGCTCTATCTTCTGCTCGAACGTGTCCGCCACATAGCCGCAGAATGTCCCTTGTGAGAGTGCCTCGATCCTGTGCCTCGGCAACACGTCGCGCATCTGCCAGGAGAGAGTCTGGGACTCGCTGCTGTCGCCGGTCTGGTGACTCCATGCCTGGCGCAGCTCCTTGCCGAAGGACTTCGAGAGTTCCTCTGCGGTCTTTCCTTTCACAGCACCTGAGAAGACATTCCCGACAGTGTTGAAGATCACGTCGGCTTCCTGGGAGTCATAGTCGCGGATGATCTGACTCTTGTCCTGGGCTCCGATGACGACCGCTACCTTGTTGGAACGGGCGGTGTTGATTAGGTTGTCCAGTCCCTTCAGGTAGATGGTCGGCAGCTCGTCGATGAGCACCGCCGAGTGGCGCAGCCCCTTGTGGTTGATCTGCTTGAAGAGACGGGACGTCAGCAAGGCCAGGGTAGTGCCGTAGATGGTCTGGCGGTCTGGATTGTTGCCGATGCAGACTATCTTCGGCTCAAGAGGGTTGTTGATGTCGAGGGTGAAGTCGTTGCCGGACAGTATCCATGACAGTCCGGGGTCGCAGAACTTCAGCAGAGGGATGCGCGCCGAGGCGATCTGCCCCTGCAGCTGGTCCATAGCCTTGTCACGAGCAGCATCCGCGAAGGCCGCCAGCTTCACTCCGAGCTCCGGATATTTCCGGGCCCATTTCTGCACCACGTCGAAGACATCCTTGTAGCTCTCGTTCATGAGCCAGATGAGGTGCGGGAACGTACAGTAGCGGCCGTCCTCATAGACCCGCAGGAACCATATCAGCATGTCGATGTAGCACTTCGCCGACATGGAGAAGAAGTCCTCCTTCGCCTCGACTCCCTTGTTGACATTGAGCATTATCAGGTCCGCCACCTCCGTGGCATCCGCCGGGTCCTTCAGGTAATCCCTGTGGATCGGGTTGAAGCGGTGCGAGTGCTCCGAGTCGTCGAAGTTGACGCAGTACATCTTGGGCCGCACGTCGTAGCATCCGATGTTGTCAAGGAGCTCGTTGTAGACGATGGACGTCAGGTCCGGGTACTTGTAATCATAGACGAAGAGCGCGTACCCCTTGCGGATCATCTGGTGGATGTACGGGCCATATACGGAATATGACTTGCCCGATCCGGGAATGCCGATGACGAGCGTGGCGCGGAACGGGTTCACGACGTTGATCCACCCGTCGCGGACCTTCTTCTTCCAGAAGTAGCGCATCGGGATGTTGACGCTGTAGCGGTTCTCGATGAGCTCGCCGCACTGCTCGAATGTCTCGCTCTCGTCGTCAGGCTCGCGGGCATGGAGGGCAATCTTCCGCCCGAGCCTTATCGCTCCGAGGCAGAATGTCACGAACCCTGTCACCAGCATGGTGAGGTAAGGCACGTAATGCCCATGTCGCGCCAGCCACTCGCAGCCGAAGAAGAGCAGTGCGCCACCGCCCATCCCCGCGAGTATTCCCGTCCATGGCGTGTCCATGCTGCGGCCGGTCTTGATGCACAGGGCGAACGTCGCGGAGAAGAGCGCCAGCGCCTTGACGGCGACGGTGTCTTCGAGCATGCCGCTGCGCCATACCTTGCCGACGATCTCATGCACAAGGGGAGTGCTCAGCCCAATGGAGAGCCACATCGCGTACGCCCGGTAATAGGCGAGCGCCGCCACAAGCCCCATCGAGAGGAACAGCAGGAGGTTCAGGACCGGCTTGTACCGTGCTTCCATGGCGCTACAGTTTCGGGGTGCGGTTCTCCTCGGCGAGATTCTTCTGCACGAGCGCGTCGTACTCCTCGTCGGCACCGCGCCTGCGGGAGTCTCCGCCGAATGCGGCACGCACTGCCTGCGCGGCAATGGCTGCGGTATCGCCGGAACGGGACTCCATTGCATTCCTTCGGTGCGGCGGCTCCACGCTGAACCCGTACTTTGGCGCCAGCTCGCGCATGATCTCCTGGCAGCGGCGCCTCTCGAAATCGTCGGGAATCTTCCTTCCGTCGGGACCGATGCGCGACGACACCACATGGTAGTGCACGCGCTCGATGTCGTGGTGGCAGTAGATCACCATCGGCTGCCTGCCGTACCCGAGACGCTCCATGAGCTCGCATGTGAAGGCGACGGCGGTGTCCCTGTCCATGCCGTCAGAGACTGACGGGTTGACGCTCGCTTGGAAATTGACGCGGTCGCTGCGGAAGCTGAGGCGCTTGAGTTCCTCGAACTTCTCCTTCCTCGCCTCGGGAGTGTCGCCGTCGAAGCCGCGGGTGAAGATGACATCAGCATCCCCGGCGGCCACCTTCCTGTCGTTGTAGGAAAGGAGGCTGCCGATGTTGGAGGAGGCCGGCTGTATCTTCACCACCATGCGCTACTCCGGGAGGTCTTCCTGCGAAGGGGACGGGCTCAGAAGCTCGAGCTTGGTGACAAAGACGTTGTTGTTGACGAATGTCTTCCCGTCCTTCTCTACGGTGCTCTGGTGGAAGTCCCCGGTGACAAGGACCTTCTTTCCCTTCTTCAGGAGGTCCAGCACGCCTGTCTTCCGCATGCTGCATGAGTAGAAAGTGGTGGTCTCCTGGTCGCCGCCCCTGTCATTGACGGCTACCTTGAAGGACATGCGCTCGCTGTCCTTGCCCTGGCGCACCTCCGCATCCGCGGTGAGGTTGCCCGTGATCGTGATTGTCTGCATTGGCTGATCGTTTGTTTTGGTTGGTTGATTGTTGATATTGTCGACGGCGCGGCACAGCGAGTCCAGTCCCGTGACGGCCTGTGTGAAGAGAGCCGAGAGACGGGACGACAGATAGGAGAGGTCCCTGCCTGAGACGCCCTGTGAGGTGCGTGACTTCATGATGGAGTTGAACCAGCGGGTGATCTGATTCACGTTGACGCCGATGCGCTTGAGCTGTGATGCCATCTCCACCATCTCGCGCGAGACATCCGCAGTGGTGAGAGTGACGATCCGGCGTCTGACAGGACGGGAGAAGAGGCGGTCTCGGATATATCGGGAACGCGAGGTGTAGCCCTCCAGGGTCATCATCCTCTGGAGAGAGACCACTTCGGTCCCGGTCATCCTCACGTTCACGTATACGGTGCGCTGAGCACCGCCGCCTTTCATTTCCATCCTGTCAAAGATCTTGTGCAGGTCCGAGAGCCCGGGATCCGTGTCAGGTCGGGCAAGCCTTTCGTGTCACGAAAGGACATCTTGCCTGACCTGCACAAGAATCCGTCACTCAGTCGAACCTGCTGCAATTGTAAGAAATAATTCTAAACTAAGAATAAATTTTCTTACAAAATTTGTGGTCACTATTTCTTTAGGAGGCCGGCATCAGGTTACTATTTCCTTAGGTGGAATTCACTAAAAGTCTAGGAAAGGTCACTAATTCTTTAGGGACGCCGTGGCCGGATTTACTATTTCCTTAGGGGACCGCACTTGCCAAGGGAGCGGGAGCGGCCGGAGGTATCAGCGGATTATCTTCTACCGTCAGCAGATAACAAACAGATATCAAATGATATGGACAATAATAAACAAAGGGCGGCGAAAGGAGAAGGGTGAGGCCTCAGCGGATCTCCTCGAAGCGCTCCGCCCAGTTCTCGAGGAATTTCCGAACAGTAGTAATGACATACCCTTCTGGGTTGACTATCTCGTCACGGTGCTGGATAATGTAGGTCTTGACCTCTCCGAGCTTCTCGCAGAAGACAGGAAGGTCCTCCGGCTCGACTTCCTGAAGCAGCGGCAGCACCGCAGGCTCCGAAAGCCCGAGCGAAGTGCAGAAATTAAACATGTAGTCGCGCGCAGTGTGGCGAAGCTTCTCCAGGTCCTCCGGAGTATAGTGCCGCTTCACCTTGAAGCATATCATCTCTGAATCGCCGGATCGGAGGCGCCGGTATTCGAAGTACATCACCGACTGCTCCTTCATCTCGTCGCGGGCCTTGTTGAGCACTGCACTGTAAAAATTGTCCAGACGTATGTGGACTCCCTCCAGGGAAAGAAGTCTCCGCATGCTGTCAAGCGAGATGCAGAACCCGCCCCTGTTGGCCCATGAAGCGATGAGCCAGTAGAGGCGGACGGTGTATTTGTTGCGGAACGACATCGCCTGCGTGAGGCTGTATCTGCCATACCCTTCCTCGACAAGCAGCAGCCTGCCTATCATGGCGTCCAGCATGTACAGCTTGACCACTCCCGTGTACGGCTCCATCACGTAATGGGTGATGAGTCCCGAGAAGATGTATCGCACCTTCATCCTCCCGTGCACCTCACGCACCTCCGGGAACCGGCACGACACCTGCCGCAGGTCCTCGAGCGTCCTGGCGAGGTACCATGTGTTGTTGGCTCCGAACCCGAATTCCTTCACCGGGATCACCAGCTCCCTTGTCATCTCCAGGCTCGACCATGCCACGGGCGGGAGTGCCTTCTCATAGGCATCCGACCCGAGCCGCGCGGAGTTAAGCCTGCATTTCAGCGGCTCCTGAAGAGCCTTGATGATCACCATCAGAACCTTCATCTGGGATATCTTGAAGTCCGCGATAACGTTCGTTACTCCGTTCACCTGAATGATGACGGAATCACGCGCTGATTCATCTTTATGCCCGGCCTTTTTCAAACCCCGATGTCAAATAGTTTATTACAAATGTAAAGCAAATATTTGGATTTGTCATAAGATGTACATAATTTTGCCGTCGCAATTTTTCTTACAAATGTCAAGTAGACTATTCAAGATATTGCCAGTTCTCTTACTGTTTGTCCTGGCACCGGAACCTCAGGCACACGCCCAGAGGACGATGAACCGTCAGGACTCATACAGCCTCTGTGGATTGAAGAACGACTCCGGCTATGGCGGGACCCTTGCCTACGGGCTCTATACCCTGAATGGCATCTGGCTTTCCGGAATCAGGATCTCCGACTACCACATGGATATCTCCACGGGCGACAGGATCGAGCAGCTCCAGGCAGACGCCCAGACCGAATACCTCTTCCGCATCCTTGCCACCCGGTCACGTGCCCTGAACCTCTATGCCGGTGGCGGCATGTTCATGGGCTATGAGTTCTCCGACCCGTTCGACAGGCTTCCTGAGTACATCGACACCGGTCTCGGCAAGGGCAGCTTCGCCTACGGCATATGCGCGTCCGCTCAGGCGGAGATCTTCTTCTGCAGGAGGGCCGCACTCGTCATTCACGCATCAATTCCGTTGAACATAATCAGCGACTCGGGCTGGCTCCATCATGAATATGGCGCCGGCCTGAGGATAAACCTGTAACCATATATGACCATCATCGCCATAATTACCGTCATCCTCTTTGCCATCTGTGCCTTCAAGTTCAAGAACCTGAGGGAGAAATTCCAGGTCACTTTCACGCCGAGCGCCCGGGCCATCCGCTCCGGAGAGTCATTCGTGCTTACCGTAAAGGCCAACAGGGCGGCTGTGGTCCTCAGGACCGTGGACAGCGATGTCCCTGTGCGGCTCGAGTCGGCGTCCGGCAACATAGGCGGGCGAGTCATCACCGGACCGCTCGGCTTCCGTATCGTCACGGCTCCCGAGGAGGTCGTCAGTGCCAAGGTCGCCGGAATTCGCACCGAGGTGGTGGATACGATCACCGACGATGTCGTTTCCAGTACCGTGAATTTCATCATCTATCCGAAGGATGCCGTCGCTCCGGACAGCATTGACGCTCCGGCAAGGATCATCCTCGACGAGAATGAGCAGAGGCCACTCGAGATATATTTCACCCCGTCGGAGGCCAGCGGGAAGGTCATCGTCGAAAGCGACCGTCCCGACGTCTGCGACACCTATGCCGACGGCAGGGAAGTGCTGCTCACAGGCAGCCGCTTCGGCCGAGCGATCGTCGACCTCAGCACCGACCTCAATCCCGAGGCATGCGCGCACATCCTCGTCTTCGTGAGGAAGAAGTTCTTCATCGAGATAGAAGGGGAGTTCGACGAGGACGGCGGCGACCTGCTTGAGATGAGCGTCATCTGCCCTTCGGAAGAGAGCTTCTCCTACAGCATGGACATGCTCATGACCTACACGCTCGGCGGCGAATTCCACATCATCAAGGTCAACGAGGGCTACGACCGTTTCCGCTCCGGCGAGCGGACGGTCCTCCGCAATGTCGCGGAGACCGTCTCGGCCCTGAGGGCGATGGACGTGACGACGCTCGGCTTCTGGGCGACCAACATCCGCTGCGACTACACGAAATACCACCTTGTGGTCCACAACGCCTACAAGCGCCAGGGCTACTGGTGGAAGGGACTCGACCACGACACAAGGGACGCATGCGCTTCTCTGGTCCAAGGCCGTTCTGGCCAATCAAAGCTCTAACTCTAACTTCAATCAACTTGCTTCTCAACGCATGCCATCCCGGGAGGACGGCCGCGACGGTCACGCCTCCCTTAATCTGAACCCACACGTTTATGAAAAGGATAATCATTCTCATCGCATCCATCATCGCCGCGGCCGCAGCGGCATCGGCGCAGACTGCCGCCATCAGCACCAACGCCGTCGACTGTGCCAACTTCGGCACGCTCAATGCCGAGGCTTCCGCCGCCCTCTCGCAGCACTGGACCCTCAATGCGGCATTCCGCTACAACCCGTGGACCTTCGGGAGCGGAGACGGCGTCATGCAGAACCGCACCCGCACCGTCAGTGCCGGTGCCAGGTACTGGCTATGGAACGTCTACTCCGGATGGTGGTTCGGTGCCCGTGCGCAGTGGGAGGAATACAACAGGGGAGGCATACTCTCCCGCGAGACCGAGGAAGGCGACGCCTATGGCGCGGCCCTCTCCGCCGGCTACTCGCTCATGCTGCACCGCAGCTTCAACCTCGACTTCGGCTTCGGCATGTGGGGAGGATGGAAGCAGTACACGACCTACAGGTGCCCGACCTGCGGCAAGATCACCGACGAGGGCGACAGGTGGTTCTTCACTCCGAGCGACGTGCTAATATCGCTTCTCTTCACCTTTTAGGCAATGAGGACAGCTGACATCATGCTTGCGGCAACGGTGGTGCTCTCAGTGGCATCCTGCACCGTCCAGAGGAAGATCGACACCGTCAGGAAGGAGTCCATGACGGCGACCCTCCAGCTTCCGGACGAGTCGGAGATGACCGTCCGGGACATCGACTTCTCCCGCACGCGGAGGGACACCCTGAGAGTCACCGGCCTTGACGGGGAGGAGCTCTTCCTCATGAACGCCGTCAAGAGCGAGGACGGGGAAATGGTGGCGCACGACGTCATCAGTGCCGCCAGTGTCACCGCACGCTTCCGCAATGTGGCCGAGCGCCACGGCAAGGTGGACCTGGAGTTCCAGATCATCGTCCCAAAGGAGATGCAGGACTCGAAGTGGCAGCTCAGGTTCTACCCTGACATGTACATCCTCGAGGACAGCGTCCGTCTGGAGAGCGTGGTCATCACCGGCAGCGAGTACCGCAAGGCCCAGCTCAAGGGCTACCAGCAGTACCGGAAATTCATCGACAGCATCGTCTCCGACACCACGAAGTTCATCAACGTCTGGCAGCTCGAGCTCTTCCTCGAGAGGAACATCCCTGAGGTCTATGCCTTCAAGAACGACTCCACGTATGTCTCCGACGAGCAGTTCGCATCCGTCTACGGCGTGACCGAGCGCGAGGCCGTGGAGCACTATACCAACCAGATAGCGCTCAAATGGAACAACCGCAAGAAGACCCTCACGGACAAGATGTACAGGAGATACGTCAAGTCACCGATAGTGACAGAAGGCATCCGCCTCGACACGGTCATGAGGGCTGACAACGGAGACTTCATCTACAACTATGTCCAGACCATCCAGACCCGTCCCAGGCTCCGCAAGGTGGACATCGTGCTCTCCGGCGACATCTGGGAGCAGGACAGGAAGCTCTACAACATCCCACGGAGCGAGCCTCTCACCTTCTACATCAGCAGCCTCTCGGCGTTCGTGGACAATACCGAAAGGTACATGACGAAGATCATCCAGAGAAGGGTCGAGGCGAACACTGCCTGCTACGTGGACTTCCTCCAGGGCAAGGCTGACGTTCTTCCGGAACTCGCAAACAATGCATCCGAGATCGGACGTATCGAGAGCAACCTCGCGGACCTTCTCGAGAACACGGCCTTCGACCTCGACAGCATAGTCGTCACCGCCAGCGCATCCCCCGAAGGGACGCTCAGGAGCAACATCGCGCTCTCCCAGCAGCGTAGCGAGTCGGTCTCGAGGTATTTCGATGCCTACATCAGACATTACAGGGATTCCCTGAGGACCGGGCACGGCTACGACATCGACGAGAATGGAAGGGTGTCGCATGATGATGGACCCGACATACGGTTCATCTCCAGAAACGGCGGGGAGAACTGGGACATGCTCGCGGCGCTTGCCGAGAGCGACACCGTCCTGACGCAGGACGACAAGGCTGAATTTGCCGAGTTTTACAATACTCCTGACCTGGATTCAAGGGAGTCGATGCTCCAGAAGGCTCGCTATTACCGGCATCTGCGGGAGGACCTCTACCCGAGGCTCCGCACCGTCCGGTTCGACTTCCATCTCCACCGGAAGGGCATGGTCCAGGACACCCTTCTCACGACCGAGCCCGACACCACCTACATGCTGGGCGTGCAGGCCATACGGGACAGGGACTACGAGAGGGCCGTCACATACCTGCGGCCGTACGCCGACTACAACACGGCCGTAGCCTACTGCGCACTCGACTACAACGCCTCGGCGCTCAGCATCCTCGAGACGCTCCCGAGAAGCCCGCAGGTGCTCTACATGCTGGCCGTCATCTATTCCCGGGAGGGCCGCGACGGGGAGGCCGTGCAGTGCTACATGGACGCCTGCGCACAGGAGCCGACCTACGTCCACCGCGGCAACCTCGACCCGGAGATATCCTCGCTCATCAAGGCCTACCGTCTCAATGAGGAGATGGACAGGCAGAAAGAGGACTACTTCTTCAACTACTGACACACAACACCAACCCTTAAACAACAATAAAAAGATGAAAAGACAATCAATCATCCTCGCAGCGGCAGCCGCTGCAGCGCTCGCGGGTCTCACGGCCTGCAACAAGGACATCACCCCGGAAGTCGCTCCCGTACAGGAGAGCGTGGAAGAGGGGACCATCTCGTTCGAGGTCGTTCCGGCCCGGGACATAGCTGTCACCAAGGCCGTCTCTGCCTACACCACCGCCCAGACCTACGAGTCCCAGGTCAATGACGTCCAGATACTCGTCTTCGGCAGCGACGGCGCCATCAACTTCTACAAGGACCTGGGCAGCTCGACCTCCGGCTCGATCAACACCACCGCCGGTACCAAGTCCGTCTGGGCCGTCGTCAACGGCCCTGACCTCAGCGGCATCGGCACGCTCAGCGCCCTCCAGGCGACGGCGCTCGACCTCTCTGCCAACAGCACCACGGCATCGGCAGGATTCGTGATGGCCGGCTCGTCCACCGCCACCGTCTCCTCCGGCTCGTCGGCAAGCTGCGCCATCACCGTCAGCAGGCTGGCGGCCCGCGTCGCCCTCACCAGCGTCGTGAACAACCTCCCGTCATCCTACGGGGCGATCACCATCAACCGCGTCTTCCTCTCCAACGTCGTCGGCAACCAGAACATAGCCGGCAGCGCTGCCGTGTCCACATGGTACAACAAGGAGGGACGTGCTGACGAGAGCACCCGCAACACCGCCCACATCATCGACGGCAGCACCTACAAGGCCTCATGCGAGTCCCTGACCTACAGGAACGTCGGCAACAGCGTCAGCAACGGCTCCTCGCTCACTCCGAGCACCCCGTACCTGTTCTACTCCTATGCCAACAGCGCCACCACGGCACCGAACGGCTTCAGCAGCAGCTTCGCTGCGCAGAGGTCAGTGCTGGTGGTCGTAGCCACCGTCTCCGGTACGACATACTACTATCCTGTCGTGCTTGACGACGCCGTCATCGCCCGCAACACCGCCTACACCGTCGGCCTCACCATCACCGGCCTCGGCTCCGACGACCCTAACAAGCCTGTCAGCAAGGGCAACCTCACCGCGAGCGTGACCGTCTCCGGATGGGCGACAGGCGCCACCTACGACGAGACCATCTAAGGGACCGCGGCAGCAAGGAGAGGCAACAGGTCCTTCAGACAGACCACAGCCAGGGGGTCGGTTCCCCTCTGCCGCACTTGTCAACACATGTCAGATGAGAACAAAAGCAGCAATATTGATCATAGGGGCATCGCTCGCCGCCGTCACGGCCTGCTCGGTCAAGGAGGACCGCGGCGACTGCCCGTGCTGGCTGGAGATAGACCTCTCGCTCTGCGGGCACTACGGCCCTGAGGTGCATCTCAAGGGCTGGACCAGCCAGAAGAGCGTCCTAGGGGCCAGGGTGCCCGAGGAGGACTACGGCAGCCTCTACGAGGCGGAGGTCCCGAGAGGAGCCGTGACCTACAGCGCATGCACCGGGATGGACGCAGGCCGCCAGTCCGGGATGCAGGTGCTCATCCCCGAGGGATGCGGGTCCGACAGGATATTCGCATACAACGCCACCATCATCACGGAAGGGGAGACGGCCTATGACAAGGTCCGTCTCCACAAGCAGTTCGCTGCCGTCACCATGTCGTTCGACGCTGTAGACGGCATGGCCGTCTCCGGTCTCGGGACAGAGATAGTGGGACGATGGCAGGGGATCGACCTCCGCGACCTCTCTCCGGTCTCCGGAGTGTTCCGGACATCTCCGGAGAGAGACGGCGACGGCAACTGGACCTTCCGTCTGCCTAGGCAGGGAGACAACAGTCTTATCCTGAACGTGTACTCCGAAGTTGCGCTCATCGATTCCATCAAGATAGGGGAGACCATCGCGAAGACCGGCTACGACTGGACCGCACAGGACCTCGACGACATCTGGATAGGCGTCGACTGGGCAAGGGGAGAGATTTCCGTACGTGTCGAGGAATGGGATGAGGGCAAGGTCTACGACATAGAGCAATGACATTCAAACAATATCACCTTATGAGAATGAGAAACTACCTGATGGCAGCCATGATGCTGCCGGTCCTGGCATCATGCGGCGAAGGCCTTAGCCAGGGCGATGAGACCCAATCCTGCCTGACAGTCTCCATCGAGATGGAGGGAATGCAGGAAAACCGGACCAGGTCATCCTTCTCATGGTCGGACACATATGTCCACGACTATGAGATCTTCCTCGTCAACGCAGACAGCGGCACCGTCGAGGACTGCGTCTTCCAGACCGGCTCCTCGGCCGTCACGATGGCGGCGACCGTCGGACAGTCCTATGTCCTGTACGCCCTGGTGAACCATGGCTCCGAACTCATGGTCGGCGACGCCGCCGATCTGGACATCATGACCCTGGACATCTCCCGTGACGACATCTCGTCCTACGGCATCCCGATGTCCGGGACCTGTACATATGCCATGACATCCGGAGCCAACACGGTGAAGATTCCCGTGACCAGGCTCCTCGCGAGGATAGACTTCAAGGTGGACCCTTCCTGCCTTGTCCATGCAGACGAGGTCGGGGGATTCGAGGTCAGGAGCGTCGCCGTGTGCAATGCCATGACGAGCTACTCGCCGTTCATCGACGACAACAGGCAGACGGAGAGCACAGGCATCGACTACGGCTTCGACGAAGCGTCATTATCCGACCTGAGCACACTCAATTCCGGCGAAAAAATATCATTATATCTGTTCGAAAACATGCAGGGCACTCTCCTGTCGGGCAACTCCGACCCGTGGTCGAAGGTCCCGTCGAACGTCTCCAATTCGGAGAGATGCTCCTACCTCGAGGTGAAGGCTTCATACAGCGCCCAGGGACTCTCGAGCGACGACATCACCTACAGGATGTTCCTAGGAGGTGACTCCACCTCCAACTTCGACATCAAGAGAAATACCATCTATACCGTCACGCTCATCCCGACCGAGGATGAGATAGACGGGAGCAGAGGCTCCTGGAAGGTCGTCTCACGTGACTGGGACGACATGCGCAGCATGATCTTCGACCCTGAGGACATCACCGTGCCTTCTCTCGGCAGCGCTTCCGCAAGAGTCGCGATGGACCCGGAGCCGTTCGAGGTCACGATAAGCCATACCGACTGGCTGGACGCTGCAGGCTGCACCTGGTCCTATGACCAGGGCACCCAGACCCTGACCGTCACCAATGTCACGGCCCTCTCGCAGGGCATCACCGGCTATGTCACCGCCACATCATGGGACAACGCCTGCGACGCCTACCTCATGGTGTACGTGGAGCCGGAGGCCACTCCGCAGGCTAGGCTTGAGGCATCGTCGGGCATTGACACATGGGGAGGCAACAGCTATCCTCTGACCTTCACGTACACAGATGCCGACGGCACTGCAAGAACCGTGACACCGACGCTCACGGGCGTGTCCTACACAGGCGGCGCGCCGTCAGGTCTCATCACATATTCCGGAGGCAGCATCGTAGCAGCCGACTGGTGGGGAAGATATGGTTCCTGGGTGACAGCGAGCCCGACATATACGGCCACTTTCTCATACAATGGTACGACAACGACGGTGAGTGGAACCATGCACGGCTTCACCGGCTTCAAGAGCGCGGGCGTCTATGACGGCTACTTCACCAGGATGACCGCAAGCCTCACCATGAGCACGGCGACACTTACAGGCAGCGAGGACCGGGACCTGACATCGTCCGCGACCGCGTCGCTGTACGGCACCACGTCGGATGACTTCAGCGGAGTCTACCTTAAGACAGGGGAGTACGAGGCTCTGGTAAGCGTCGTCGACCCGTCCAACGGGAAGACCAGGACGACCGTGACGGACTTCTTCGTCCTCACGAACGTCATGACCGTGAACGCGACGCTGAGGACTGCCAATTTCAGCTACTACAACGGCACCGGCAACAACAACATCTCCATGTCGGCCGGAGACCAGGGCACGATGTATGACCTCACGGTCTATACCAACGGCTCCGACGGGACGACCTTCTCCATCTGGTTCGCCGACTTCCAGTACACGGACGTCTGGGGAGTCACCCACAGCATCGGCACTTCGCTCACTTCGCCAGACTACGGCAGCATCCCGCCGACGTCACAGGAGACCTGGTCCGTCATGAGAGGGGACGACGACAACATCGAGTACACCATAAACGGATTCACATTCTACTTCCATCTGTTGGGCAGGTAGACTTCAATACCTTCATTTGTAATGGAGCTTCGCAGTGATGCGCGGCTCCATTTTTATTCAGCGCCACGCAGGACAAAATAGATGATGAGGTCGACACAGACCTTGCAGAACCAGAAAAGGCATTTTACAGGGACCTTGAGAATGTCCCAAAGGATGTCGAGAAATGCAGACATAGTTGTATTATAGGGTTAAAGATGTCCGATAAGGATAGGGCAGCGGGTGTCCGGCTCGCCCGCCGCCGACAGTCAAAAGATCAGTGCAAGGGGAGTGCGAGACTACATCCCGTAGTCTGCTTCATCTCCTCTGATGCCGTCGAAGCCGATGATCTCCAGAATCTCATTCAGGACTTCATCGTCCTGCCCGGAGAGGACACAGGCAAAGTGGAAGATAAAGTTGTCAAGGTCGGACAGGTCGGCTTCTTTCAGTTCAACGACAGGGGTCCTGGACTGCAGCGAGACGATGTCCTTCTTGCATTGCATCAGCTTCATGCCGATGTTGACACCGTCCACCAGAGCCGTGGCGGAGTCCATTGGAGTGATATGTTGTCTTTTCATATCGATAGATGTTGTTTTTTCGACAACCGCGATCATCTTGATTGATAAAAAGACGTCGACACCTCCATATGTTTAGTATACTAATTTAGTGATTTTTATGCAGTTATGCAAATGAATATCAACGGCATGACATTCTATATCCGGTTTCCCAACCATCAGTTATCTTTCGCCAGAACTGCTCCTCTGATGCTTTCTCCAAAAGCATCACCGCAAAGTTACAGCAACTTACTGACAAGTCTTGACAGTGCCCCTGATTTTTTTGTGCGCGATGCGCGACCGGCCTCCTTTTCTCTCCCTTTGCCCCATTTCAACACACAATGCGCTTTGCCATCTGCACTATAGTACTTTACGGCTGGTCCAAGAGGCTCGTCTATGAAGTAGACTTCTTGCCCTTTGTCAAAAAGCAGTTTATGAAACTCGACTATATCCATAGTGTCTTTTATCTGAAAGATGAAGATACGAATAATAATTGGAAAAAGGTTCAGCGCCTTTCTCTGCAAGGCGGCTGCCCGTTACGGAAGAACTTTAAGCCTGTAGGGACGGGAGGTGGGGAGGATGAGCGAGTCGGAGGGCATGGCGGATGTTACATGGGAGAGGATTACCGTGGTGGTGTCGTAGCTGATGCCTGGAGTCGGAAGCCAGCTTGGCCTTTTCGCTGCAGGCCGCAGAAAGAACGGCAGCAAGAGCGTCGAAGTGTCGTGAAAGTCTCATCTCTGCCGAATTTAGTCAATTCGGGGGACACCTGCAAAACCTTGGGTACACATGGGCCTCGGGCGGCAGGCTACTCCCACACCAGCATGTCCGAGTAAATCTTGTTCATGGATTGTTGTTGGAAAGTGAAGGCGACGCCCCTGCGGCCGTGCCCTTACAACAAAATTAGCGGAAATTCCGATTCGGAGTATCGCAAGAGAAGCAGAGGAAATGCTTGATTCCCACATGAAATAAGATTGCTTTTATTAAATATTTATTTTTGGCGGAATTGTGGTTTTACACTATATTTACCGCCAAAAATAAATGCTTATGAATCTTGTTGGACGCATTGCAGAGTGTCGTGAGCTTAAACGGCTGAAAGAAAGTGGTTCTCCGGAATTCGTTGCTGTCTATGGAAGAAGAAGGGTAGGTAAAACCTTTCTGGTTAAAGAGTTCTTCAATTATGAATTCACATTCTACACTTCCGGTCTGGCGAGAGGTTCCATGAAAGATCAGCTGCGGAATTTCTGGCAAAGCATGATGGAGTATGGATTATCCAAATCCATGCCCTGTCCTAGGGACTGGTTTGAAGCATTTGATGATCTCAAAGTACTGATATCATCTTCAAAAGACAAAAGAAAGGTTGTATTTATTGATGAACTCCCATGGCTTGACACACAGAAATCCAAGTTTGTCACAGCTCTGGACCGATTCTGGAACACATGGGCATCTGAGCATCCAGAGATTCTTCTAGTAGTATGTGGCTCGGCCGCTTCATGGATGGTAAAGAATATAATCAAGAATAAAGGCGGTCTGCATAACCGCATTACTTCTAAGATCAAACTTTCGCCATTCACTCTTGCCGAGACCAATGAATACCTTACCTACAAGAAGATTCGATGGAGCAAGAAACTCGTTGCAGAAGCCTATATGGTCCTGGGAGGCATCCCATATTATCTGTCACTTCTTGATAAGAATCGGAGCCTGTATCAAAACATTGACGACCTTTTTTTTAGAAACGGAGCCAAGCTAGAGGATGAGTTTGATAATCTCTACTCATCTCTTTTCAAGAAATCCGCTGAATATGTGAAAATCGTTGAGCTTCTTTCAAAGAAAAAATCCGGATACATCAGAAACGAAATCATTGAAGGACTCAAGTGTAAAGATGGTGGCAGTCTTACGCGCAAACTGGACGAACTTGAACACTGTGGCTTCATCCGCAAATATCGTTCACTTGGTGAAAATGCCAACACATATCAATTGGTGGATTTCTTTTCACTGTTTTACTTGCAGTTTGTTAAGAAACAGGCTATTCAAGATAATTTCACATGGACCAGCATGATCGGAACACATCCATACTCTACCTGGAAGGGACTTGCTTTTGAAAAACTATGTTTTTCTCAGGCTGACAGGATTCGAGCTGCCCTGGGAATAAGCGGTGTGATTACCCAGACATTCCCTTTTTATGATGAAAAAATGCAGCTTGATATGGTGATCGTGAGAAAAGACAATGCAATTTCCCTTTGTGAGATGAAATGGTCAGAAGGTGCATATTCTCTAACGACATCAGACAAACACAAGATTGAAACAAGAAGGGAGGCTTTGATGCGGTATTATAAAAATAAAGTAATCTTTGTCGTGTTTGTAACAGCTTCCGGACTATTAGAGAATGACTACACCAGGGATAACGTCAATAATGTAGTGGAGCTTGATGACCTGTTTTAAATTGGCGGAACGGATGCATAAAGTAGCGATTCCCGCCAAAAATGAGCATGCAAAGACAAATTCTAATTTCGGTTGACTCATCCTTCAATAACCGGAAGAAAAGCGGAGATTGAAACCCTCGACCGCATATATAATTCTCACAAGTCC
>R20__coassemble_1118_pt1 | contig 16344 bp, 14 predicted proteins | sample R20__metabat2_low_PE_021 | metagenome-assembled genome bin R20
GGTGCTGCGACAAAGATCGTGGCTGCGGAGCAGACGTATCTATCGGCAATAACATCAACCTTGTTCTGTTCCGTTCCACCCCCTGTGCGGAACAAGCGGAACAAGTGGAACAAGAATATCGGCCAGAATCGCCGCCTTGTTCTGTTCCGTTCCGTGGAATGAGTGGAACAAGCGGAACAGATGGAACAAAAATATCGGCATCATCCGGCTATCTTGTTCCGGGTGTTCCACCTGTTCCATTCCCCTTGTGGAACGGAACAAGATATTTCGTGTAGATGCTTGGTTTTAATAGTTCAGTTCGTTGTTCAGGAATGTGATTACGTCTTCAAGGTCAGATTCCAAATCCTTGATGTGTTTTTCCTGATCGGCGTTCTGCTCCTCAAGCACTGAAATACGTTTCTGCAAACTGTCAACTACCGATTCAATGCGCTCGGCGTCTCTATTCGATACGGAGTTATTCAGTTTGTCGGATTGCTGGGCGCAAGCGCAGACCAGGCAAATTGCGGCAGCAAAAATAATGACATAAAAATTCTTCATTTCTGGCTTAACTAAAAGCAAAACAATATGCAAAGTTATAAAATTCGGAACGATTTCTTAAATACGGTATCTCCTCATTTGCAATTCAATGCGTCTTTAATGCAAGCAATTAAAATAAAAATCGTATCTTTGTCTTTGTTATCCTCACCGGTAACTTTTTACATACAGGAAAGCGTTTAGCTTTGTTCCTTACTGATGAATCTGGACAATTCGTAGTGACGGGAATAATGTTTAATCGCTTATGCTTGGCTATATCTGGGTTCGCCCACGCTATAGCAAAGCGTGAGCAACTGAACCTTATTCGTCACGCGAGGCCGTCCAGAGCCGATCAGTAGAATGAGTCTAAAGTGGCTCACGCTTTCTGCGAATAAGGGACAATCTCACCAAGGAGCCACTGGTGAACAGGGGAAATATCGAATGAAACCATTATTCTCTGTTGCATCTCTGGCGGCACTTATTGCCTCCTTTTGCTTCGTATCCTGCTCATCACCCATCAATAGCATCAATGACCCGCACTTCGACGAGAAAGGTGTGTATCTTGACAGCCTTGGTACAACCTTCCAAGCCGTGATGCCTACCTCTCTTGACTTCTATGTCGAGGTTAGTGGCAGCATGAATGGTTTCTTCCGGGCAAATCGAGCCACCGCTTTCAAGACTGACGTCTGGGCGATTGTTTCGAATTTCGGCAACCCTGGTGTATATGTACCTTCCAATTCCGGGACTAATGCAGCTAAGTATACTGGTGAGCAATTCAAGGCAAAAATGAATGCCGGAGGCTTCGTCTCCACAGCTGAGACCCAGGTCCCTGCAATGTTGGAGAGCATTTTATCGACCCTTGATTATGAAAACGGTGCTGTTGCGGTCTTGATTTCTGATATGAAGTATAGCCCGGTCGGCAACAGAGCTCTTCCGGTCCTTCTTCAGCAATACGCAACGGACATCAGGAATATTGTTGGCAAGTATCCTGGTTCGGCATATAGCCTTGTTGGAGCATATTCAGAGTATCTTGACGCGAAGGGAAACGTGGCTTGTGAAAAGTCTCCGTATTACTACCTCGTAGTCGGCAAGGACGTTTGTGTAGCTGAAATACGCAATTGCATTACCACCATCCTTTCTGATCGTGAGAATTATCTGGACAACATCGAGACTGGCTTTGATTACAAGCGTCCGGCTTACGGATTCGGTGTACCTGACAATGTCATCCAGCTTGACGAGGAGCCGACTTTCTATAATTACGATGTTTCCTATTCAGATACCTGCAAAGTGGTGCTGAATCTTGACCTTTCTGACTTCCGCTGGCTGATTGCAAGCGATGAAGACGTTCTCAGGGAATGTCTCAAGGTTAAAGCCGCATACGGTTCTGAGATTGAGGTCGGTAAAATAGCTATCAACATTAATAATCACAATCAGAAGAAACTTGAGAGACTTGCCGTCGCTTCAGTTGAACTGAAACTTTGGAATATGCCGATGGATGCCGATGTTATAGAATGGACTTTGGATCATCCAGAATATTCCGTTACTGATACCTTCATGCAGATTCAGAATGCAGCTGCAGAGGCAGATCTCACCGGGTCTTTCTCCCTGGCCAATTTCATACAGGGTGTTTTCCAAGCGGTTCAGAACCATTGGAACCAGGAACCCAACCGAATCTTGATTTCAAAAAGCAACTAACATATGAAGATTGTTGACATTTACGAATGGGGACTTCCCAAGCAGGCGGATTTCCTTAGCCACTTCAAAAACAACGACACGCTTTATAATCAAGCCCGTGCCCTTTGGAGCAAACTCGACTCCTGCACGGTCTGGTTTATTGTCGCTTTCGTAGTTATAGCATTGGTCTTCGCCATCATTTACTACGGGCCTTATAACAATAAGCCTCGGCGTCACTACAAGGTGAAGCATTGGCTTATCTGGATGCTCATTACTGCCGCTGTTACTTTTGTGATTACATTGGTAATGGGGCTGATTATGGTTAAGTCTCCTCTTTCTGCAAGAATAGGCCTGATTCTCCGCGTCAGCGGAATCAATGTGCTCTACAGTATCGGAGTATATTTCATCGCGGCTCTTCTGGTCTGCAACATGCCTTTCCTGAAGACCAACGCATACAGGTTCCTTAAAATCGGCAAGTAGTTATGGCAAATAAAGTATTCGTTTTCTGCATTGGCGGAACCGGCCTCCGGGTAATGAAAGCCATCACGATGCTCGCGGCATCTGGCGTAAAGACGAATGGTTATTCCATCGTCCCTATTATCATCGATCCTCATATTGACCTGGAAGAGAAAACCAAGGTTGACAACCTTATCAACGACTATATCAGCATCTACAAGTATGCGACGACGAGCGAGGGGCAGCAGATGAACCCGCTTGAGGGTTTCTTTAACACTCAATTCCAGCGTCTCGCAGAGATTGACGATGAACAGAATAATACCAGCGCCAGCATGGCAGAGCGCCGCACGTTCGGTGAATACATGAATGTCGGCAACCTCAGCAATGACGACGTAAACAACTTCCTCGTACAGACCCTGTTTTCGAAAGAGAATCTCACCAATAGTCTGTCTGTTGGCTTCAAGGGAAATCCCAATATCGGAACAGTCGTCCTGAACGAGATGGTCAATGGCGCCGACTGGTACAGTGCCTTCACTCGCCATTGTGAGAGTGGAGACCGAGTCTTCATCATCAGCTCAATCTTCGGTGGGACCGGTGCATCCGGCTATCCTCTTATCGAGAAGAAGATTCGTGATGCTGAAGGGTTCCCGAACGTCCAGCGTGCAATAATGGGTGCCGTGACGGTGCTTCCTTATTTCTCCCTGGAAGATCCTACTGTTTCCGGAAGCGACATTGACTCTTCCAGTTTCTTCACGAAATCAAAGTCTGCTTTGAGCTACTATGAGAATACCGTGAAATCGGATTATCTCTATTATGTCGGCGAGCAGACTCTACGCGCCAATTACAAAAACAACGAGAAAGAGCAGAAAGACCTTGCTCACTTCGTAGAGCTGGTGGCTGCTACTGCATTGTTTGACTTCCTCTCCAAGCCCAAACCGGATGCCCCTCAGGCGTTGACCCGCGCCATCTATGATGACAAGGTCGCTCTTGACTTGGCATCTCTTGGAGCTGGATACAAAGGAATTGTCAAGAATGTGGCTGACATGATGCTCCTTGACCTTCTGGTTAAGATTCTGCCTGAGGAATCCCAGTTCCCGCTGAAGAAAGACCGCAAGATGAACAAGGATTTCTATCAGGACCATGCATTCGTTGCTCTTGACCAGTTTACCAAAGGATTCTACCAGTGGTATAAAGAGCTGTCTGAGAATGCCCGCGGTTTCACCCCGCTGAATCTTGTCGGTCCGGGTAAGGAATTGACCAACTGGGTCAAGGGTAACACGCTCAAAGGCAAAGACGAGTCCTACTACCTGCTGGAGATGATTAAGGCCAGCAATAAGGGTAACGGCGAGAAGCATGACAACATTTTCCGTTACTTCCTGGAGTTTGCGTATAACGCCATCAATGTTTACACCAAAAATCTGTAGTTGAATTATGAGTAGCATAGACATCAATATCATACAGAGAGGCATCACCAATAACTTTGAGTGGTCAGCCGAGCAGGGACGTATAACCGCTGCAGATTTGGGTATAATCGGTGAGCAGCGCACAGACAATTGCGGAGCGCTTAACGCACTTCCTACCCCTTTTGCTCGTTTCTTTGTGTTCAAGGAGGCTTTTCGCCGCGTTTTGGAGCAGAAACTTGACCCTGTCAACAAACCTGCAGGACGGGCTTATGAGCATCTCGTTTCCAACACCCTGGATGTATTCGAACTCCTCTATAACCTCAAGTACCACGAGAACCGTTGGAAGAGCCAGGACCGCAGAATTGTTATCAAGGAATGGAATTATGCCGACCAGATGAAGGTTCTCAAGAACGATGTTCCTATCTTGGGCAATGCCGTGGAGAGTTACTTCAAGGAAGACCTGGGCGAAGCATCCAGAAAACTGTTCTTTGTTATTCTTGAGGACAAGGGCAAAGAATGCCTTTTGGCAACAAGCTCTCCGATGACCGGCTTCATCACGCCTCCGGATCTGGACCTTAAGACGGTGACAAGGGCCGGCAGGAAAGAAGAAGACTTCATCGGCGCAATCTATCAGGCGCTGAATATCGCTCCTCTTACGAGAAAAGAAGGCGGAAAATATTTCAAGGATATTCTCCTCTTCGAGAACAGAAGCGAGGATTTCAAGAACTATATGTACAATAAACTCTTCTCTGGCGGCGCCACCATCGACGCCCGCTTCAAAGAGTTGAGGGATTACATAAAGGCATTCGATGCAGACCGTCAAATAATCAAGAACTGGTCTGATGCTGAACTCGAACAGGTCTATTCTGTTGACAACACAGCCCTCGTGGTAAATGGAATTCCTATCTTGTGCAGTAAAGCCACGGATGTTATCAACTACTTGACGGATGATATAATCAGACTGCCTTACAAGATTGATTCTGATAAGTTCGTGACGCTCGTCTTTACTCCAGATAGCGCAGACAGAGATTTCGATTATTTGCTTCCGTTGACGAAAGAAGGTCTCGAGCATCTTAAGGCTGGCGACCTCAAGATTTCCGGAACAAAGAAGTCATACGGAGACGTTGCTGTCGTTCTGGAATGCAACGGCAAGAAACACGAACGGTATTACACCACAGAAAAGAATCCGGGTGCAGGCAAGGGTTCCGTGCTCGACCTCTCACTGGCCAAGATAAACTTCGACATTGCCCTCTTCCCTAATGTCCTGTCGTATAAACCGGCCGAGAACAATTATTTCAAGATTCTGGTATCAGCTACAGACCAGAATGAGAACAAGACCTTCACCGTCGCAAATCTTGCTCTGGACTTCTACGCCACCGACAAAGGCGGGAAATACATCCATGTCGAGGAAGCGACAGACAATACATTTGAAAACGGTGTAAGAGCACCATTTATCCGTTCCCAGCAAGATAGTGAGAACGACTGCGGCACCAAGTATTATGAGGTGTTCAATACGCCATTCAGTGCTATTTGCGCCGAACTCTATCTGGAAGGAAAGGCCTATCCGTTTGCAATTATCCCTATTTGGGACAAGTCTGAGCCGTCAGAGAAGAAATTCTCCTACGCTATCGACCTTGGGACGTCCAACACCTATATCTCACGTCGTGAGTATGGTAAAATGACGGAGCCTCAGCAGCTGAAAATGGACAAGCAGATTGTCAATTATCTCCATGCCAAGGAAGAATCTGTCCAGAAGGGTCTGATTTCCAGAATTGAAGGTAAGATTCCGGAAGCGTTCAAGACGCTGGTCAAAACAGAGTTTGTCCCCGCACTTATTGACGATAAGACCTATAGGTTCCCGATACGCACGGCTCTCTGCGTGACCGGTGATGATACCAGGAAGCCCGTCCTCTTCGACAACAGCAATATTGCCTTCTTCTATGAGAAATTCCGTGGGGCTGGCAACCAAACTGTCATCACAAATATCAAGTGGGCAGAGGACGAAAAGAATCTAAGAGTATTTATCCGTGAAATTCTCCTTCTCATTAAGGCTGACATCCTTCAGGAGAATGGTGTAATTTCCGGTACTGAGGTTATCTGGTTCCGCCCGCTCAGCTTCAAGGAAAGCATTCGGCGGAACTTTGAAAAGATTTGGAAGGAAGAAGCCTCCAATATCCTCAACCTTGACTCCGCAGAGCAGCAGTTGAAGTGCTATACTGAATCTGAAGCTCCCTACTACTACTTCGCCACGAAGTCTGCCTTCCAGAATGTTGAGTCCGTCGCTGTGATGGACATTGGTGGTGGTTCTACCGATATTGTCTATTACGCCAAGGGAGAAGCCAAGATTGCCAACTCTGTCCACTTCGGATGCGATGTCCTTTGGGAGAATGGCTACAACCAGTTTGTGAATGCCCGGGACAATGGTATCTTTAAGCACTACAAGGATAAGATTCATTTCGACACCAACGAATTGAAGGAACTCTACGAAGCGATGTTGAAGTCGAACCATACTTCAACCCGTGACATCATTAATCTGTGGATCAGCAATGATAAAGAGACTGAAATTTCCAAGAAACTGAGGACTGACCATATATCAACCTTCGTCTATCACTATACGGCGTTGATTTATTATATGGCCGCCATGTTCAAGGCTAATGAGCTGCCTTATCCGAGAACTGTCATCTTCAGTGGTAATGGAAGCAAGTATATCGACAATTATATTACTGATTCCAAGGCATACTTGAAACAGATTACCGAGCTAATCGTGTCGAAGGTATATGGAACTGAAATATCCGATATTGAACTTGTTCTGCCTACGGAGCGCAAGGAAAGTACCTGCTACGGCGGCCTCTACCACCGTGCAGAAGCCAAGGAACCGAAGCCGGTAGTTTACCTGGGCGATGGCAACAATGCTGAATATAAGGATGTCGAGGCCATCAATGCGGCCTATTCATCTGGAATGAAGAATAACCTTGCCAATGAAATTGCTGCGATGAACAGAATCTACAAAGAAGTTCTGGACACCCTTATCCAGCAGTCGGTCATTGAGCAGGTGGATTCCGCCAGGATGAAGGACGTCGTGGATTCTGTGGTCAAGGACGCCCTCGTATCCAAGTTCCAGACAGAGATTCTTGACAAGTACATGCTTCAGGAGCCTTTCAACGATACTTTATTCTTCCTGCCGGTTGTAGAAGCTGTTCTTCAGTTGACAGGCGTTTATAAGAAATAACCCATGAATTTTTTCCAGTTTCTCGACACATATCCTTGGGTAACTGTCGCTGCTTTTGCAGCAATACAGCTTTGGTTCTTCTTCACCACGCGTATAAAGCTGAATGAATTGAGTCGCTTTTTCCCATCCAAGAAATGGGAAACAAATGGCGATGAGGAGCACTTGACTTTAATAGCCGTGCCTGAAGAATCCAAGAATGCCCAGGAACTGGTCAGCGAGATCAATGACTACATTACAAAGACAAACGGTGCAGTAGAATATGCCGTAATCAAGGATAAAACCGAGCGCCGTATAGATTCTCTTTACGAGTTCGCAACGTCCAAGATTTCCTTCCCGACCTACCTCGGTCTTATGGGTACTTTCTTTGGCGTATACATTGGCTTGAAATGCTTCAATGCGGGCTTAGGTCAAGGTGACGGTGGCATCACAGACCAGATGGTCAAGGAACTTATCGGCGGCATCATCGTTTCAATGGTGACGTCTTTGGTAGGTCTTGTTCTGATGACCCTCAGCAATATCCACGCGAGCAATGTACAGAAGAAAGTCGATGCTCAGAAGGATGAATTCTTTGAATTCCTTCAGATGTCGGTTATCCCGACCCTGGGAACAAATGTGTCTTCCTCACTCAACAGATTGAGAAGCACTATCGGAAACTTCGAGCCGTCCTTCCGTGCCGTCATAGAAGAATTCAAGACGGCTTTCCGTGACTGTACGGATATGTTCAAAGGGACATTTGCTGAAAATGCAGAAGTTCTCACGAAGGCGGTTGCCGAGATGGGCAGCAATATGACGCTCATCAACGAGAACATTCAGAAGCAGGACCAGCTGCTTGCCACTCTCAGGCAAAGAGAGATGGTCGTTACTTTGGACAAGTTTGTCACTGCGGCCAACAGTTTTGATTCAGTGACCACATCCATCCAAAAATTGGAAGAGGCAAAGGAAAGAATCATCGCATCTACCAATACGCTTGCTGAAAAGCAAGAGTCTTATAACCAGTCACTAGAGGTTCCTACGAGGCTTCTGCAGCAGGTTAATTCCATCCTCGATCGTGTTACGACATTCGAGCAGAGTATCAATGCCCTTGGCGTTAACATAGCTCAGACCCAGCTGCTTGGCAACACGCAGATAAATGCGATTGAAGAGCAGTTGAACGCGCTCAAGACTAAACACAGCCTTGTGTACCGTTATCAGGATACCGAGGTTGAGGAACTCGATAAGATCTATAAAGAGCAGTCTAAAGCCGTCACGGATCTCTCTGATGCCTTCAAACGAGTCGTTGCCCAGAACAAGGATGACATTGAGACCGCTATGGGAGACTTCAAGAAAGCTTATGATGAGATTGTGCGAACCTGCAAAACTGGTGTCCAGCAGAAACTTGATGATTTCATTGAAGCACTAAATAAGACTCTGGATGTTGAGGATGCAAACCGCAAACTCTCCAACCTGGATCGCCTCCAGGCGCTTGAAGCCGGGCTTGGTGACATCAAGGCTGCAATAGCAGACAAATCCGCTCTTACTGATGTTTCCAAGGCCGTCCGGGAAGGAAACGCCAAGATTGAGGACCTTGCTCGACGTCCAATTGTCGTACAGAGGACAGTCTCTTCTTCCGGAGGCAATACCAGCAGCGGTGAAAAACCTCGCAGGAGAGGCATTTGGCCATTCAGACGTAAGTAAATTCGATAATGCGAAAGAAAGGCGACAAAGACTCTTTCTGGCCCAGTTATGTGGACATCGTTACCACCCTATTTGCTATTATGGTGGTATTGTTTGCCGTGTCTTATAGCCGGTTCCGTGTAAAGGAAGCCGAACTGAGGAAAATCGCTGACAAGTACGAGGAAATAAAGAAAATCTACCAGACTGTAGAGAATATCGATTCCACATACTTTGCGTACGATTCAACGTATGTGAAGCATATTTTCAAGATTCAAGTAACCTACCAAAAGGGTGAATTCGATTTGTATAAACTTATGGCAGACCGTACAAATCGGGCCGAAGCAGACACCCTACGTAAGCGGATTATTGCCGCTGGCCAAGAGATAAAGAGAACGGTTGAAAATCTGCAGAATATGCACGATAAGAAGCAAGATATCAAGTATTTGGTTGTTATTGAAGGGCAGGCATCTGCTGATGGATATTATGTCAATCCATACTTTAACAACGATGTACTAAGCTACCAGCGTGCTCTTGAACTTCATAGATTCTGGAAGAAGAATGACATCGACTTCTCTGCCATGCCGAAGTGCGAACTGGTTATTAGCGGCAGCGGTGAAGGCGGCGTTCCGAGGGATACTACCCGAGAAGAATTCAACCAGCGCTTCCTGATTCACATTGTGCCCGTCATCGGCAACATTCGCCTGGATGAAACACAGAAGTCTGTTGTCAATAGATGATGTCCAGGATGTCCACCATAGGTATCATCTTCATTTGCATCCTTCAAACTCTTGCGGGTTGCATCAGTTATCCAGATACCGGCAACGAGGTCCGGATGGAGTTGCCGTCTCACTCTGACATGGATTGCATCATCGAATACAATGGATATACGGTTTCATACGATGAAGCAGCACGGATTCCGGCCTGGGTCGCGTATGAACTGACAGCAGAGGAAGCCAACGGCACCATTGGTCGTAGCGGTAAGAATTTCCGACCTGATGATAAAGCCAAGGTGGTCCAGGCTGACAATTATGATTATCGCAGTTCCGGATGGTCACGCGGACATATGGCACCTGCGGGAGATTTCAAGTGGGATGACGGTGCGATGTGGGACACATTCTTCTATACCAACTGCTGCCCACAGGATGAAAAACTGAATAACGGCAGCTGGAACGTTCTGGAGAATAAAGTCAGGACTTGGGCGAGGCAATTCGGAAGTGTTTTCGTCGTAACCGGTCCGATTGTGGGTCAAAACCAGGGCGGGAAGATTGGTTCTCACCAGATTACCGTCCCTGATGCCTTTTTCAAGGCGCTCCTGGTTTACAAAGATGAGGCATATCACGGTATCGCATTCGTGATGTTCAACAACCCTACGACGCAAAGACTTCCGGAAAGTTATTTGAGCATCAACGAGTTAGAGAAACTATCTGGCTTGGACTTCTTCCCCTCGCTGGACGATTCCATTGAGGAGAATGTCGAAGATGAAGTTGACTTGAAATTCTGGAATATTCGATGAACAAGAGCGATAGAAAGAAACTTCAGACCGGGCTATACATTGGATTGGCCATAGCACTGATTCTATGTCTATTCTCGATGCCGTATGGCTTCTACCAATTTGTCCGTTTCGCGGCAATGGCCATATTTGTATTCCTGGCTTACTGCGAGTACAAGAACGGCCACGTGGACAGGATGATTTTGTTCATCGTTCTCGCAATTCTCTTCCAACCCTTCGCAAAAATAGCACTCGGCAGGGTTCTATGGAATATTGTCGACGTGATTGTGGCTGGTTATCTGATCTACCTGGTTATCAAGGAGCGCAAGTGATTAGACTTCTTTCCATCACTTGATGGAAATGAGGGAAGTGAGGGAACTGATGGAAATGGGGGATATATGAGCCCTTTATGAGCCCTTTGATATTAACAAACAAGAGATTGATTTTCAGTAACTTATTTGCGGGTCCGCCGAAATAATCTGTTATTCAGAGGTGAAATTTGAGCCCTTTATGAGCCCTTTGACTACGTAGTAAGTTCCTTTTCCCGTAGTGCCCCTTACTTCAAGATAATCGGATAATGACGTCAGAAGCCGCGTGGCGGTCGGCTTGCTGACCCTAGCCATTTCTTGAACATCGGTATTGGTGATACGACCGTTTTTCAAGGCAAATTCTACGGCTTGGATACCGCGCTCGTTTACTCCTGCTTCTTTGAGTTGAACGACGGGGTTGTTAAAAAATGTGACCATCAAACCGCCGAGAGAGGTATCGAATACCGGTGGCAGCAGCTTCTCTGCGATGGCACCATTCACAATCTTGCCTATGCCACGGCCCCAGGCCTCGACTTCACCGCAGCGGAAGAATGCGTTGGCAATGGCCGGGTTGAAGGCACGGGACGGGTGCTTTTTCAGAAGACTCTCTATAGTCCATGATTCCGGGAGCTCGCCGGGATTCCAGAAAACGATGCGGTCGGGATAGACACTGATCTGGATGGGTATCTGTTCCTGGTAGTTTTTATGTGCCACGGCGTTCAGAATACACTCGCGCAGAGGATCTTCCGGGAACGGAGGGGTTTCAATCCGCTGGAGCCCCTGGTACGTAATCATATAGTTCATGTACTTAGTGGTCAGGAGGTCGAAGGTGCGGTCAACCTGCTGGACCAGACTGCCATGGATTTCGTCCTGAAATGCCAGGTCGGAGTCGGAACGGAAGAAGCCAATCTTGATAAAGGCTCCGGGAAAGAGTTTCTCGGGCTTGGGATGGAACATCAGGATGCCGGCACGGGTAATCTGGCCATCAACCAGCATATCAAGAGAGGAAAGAAAATCCGAGATTGAGTCAGTCAGCACTTCGGCATCCATTCTCTTCTTCTTGATACCGCTTTCCTTGAAGTCCTGGATGGATTTGGCATCAAGGTCTTCCGGTTTTACGGAGGGAACCGGAACATTGCACCAGCGGACTCCCACTTTGTCGAGGAGGAATTTGCTGAGCGCTGCGCCTTTAAGTTCCTGCTTGGTACTGCCGGAGCGGTAATGGTACTGGCCTTTGTAATTCACCGGATAAGGATACGGTTCAACGACCATTTCGATGTATTTCTTGTCGCCATCGTGGAGAAGGTTCACATCGACCATTATGCCCAGGACATCGCGGACCTTGTTAGGCAGGTCTTCCATCAGTTTGTCGGCATCGTCCAGCCCTACTACATCGTGAGGCGGATCATCATCCAATCCAAGGAAGATGCGTCCTCCGTTGGCGTTAGCGAAACCGCAAATCCACTTGAGGTATTCGTCTTTCCAGATCTTCTTGTATTCTATGTTCTGACTTTCGTCCATACAAAACTCGTTTAGTCTGACAAATATAGCGATTTTATGCCAGCTTTCCTTTGGCGCGGAGCATTTCCCGCTGGTGGTTGTCCATAAAAGCACGCCAGTCCGGGAGATTGGTGATGTACTTGGTGCGCTTCTGAACGGTGCCCTTGATGTCAAAAAAGATCTCGTTTTCGGAATAGTAAGGCTCCATGGCGCGGACGTAATCATCAAGGCGGCGGAGACACTCCTTCCAACAGTATTGGCCAATATTGTTACGACAGATTCCGGCTGTGTATCGGATTGCTTTGTCCAGCTCTCCGGCTTGTTCGACGTACAGGAAGGCTCCGATGGCTTTCATGAACTCAACGGCACTTTCCTCGGTAATCTTATCGTCCTTGAACTTGATCTTGCTGAAGTATGCCTCGTCCACCTTGTCCAGGACAGACACCAGGCCATAATTGCGAATGTACTTCTCAATCTGGAAGTCTCCGGCATGATTCAATGTGTAGTCTTGGAACATCCGGCTGTGGATATAGTCCTTGACGATTTTCACCTGGTCACGGCCGAGGCGATTGTTGTCGTGTTTCCAAGCCATCAGCTGGTTGAGCTGGGCACGGCGGGCCTGCATCATCTCCAGCGGGGTGACAATCATCTTCTTGTGGTTATCGTTGTAGCATTCAGCACAGTAGGTAGCCAGGTTCTGTTCGTCGGTCTCTCCTCGCTCCGAATCAATGACGTAATCGACTCGAAGGAAAACGGACGGGGCTTCTGCGCCACATTGACGGCAGGTGAAGCGGTCACGGCGGAAGATGGCATCTTCCATTTCGGGTGATATGTTTTTATTGCTCATTATCAGTGGGTGTTTCTTCGGTTTGCGGTTCGTCTGGTTCGTCGGTGTCATCGTCGAATGTCATGGATAATTCAAGCGTCTCATACACAATTTCCTTGACCTTCCCGGAAATCTGGTCGTATTTGACATCGAAATCCGTAGTCTGTCCTCTGCGATTCTTGGCCAGCCGGATTTTGCAGCGGTCAAACGAATCCTCCGAGATGTATTCAGTCTCCGGACAGAAAAAGATGATGGTGTCGGCATCGTACTCCAGTGCGCTGGATTCCTTTAGGTCTTCAAGATGCGGATTGGCGTATGACGAGTAACCGCGCGAACGTCCGTGCCGTGAAAGTTCGGCAAGTGCGATGACTGGAATGTTCAGTTCCCGGGCAATGAACTTCAGTTCGCGGGAAATGGCAGATATTTCCTGCTCACGCATTCCCTGATAGATAGCCGGCGGCTGCATGATGTTGATGTTGTCCACAATGACGAGGGCAATCTCGTTTTCCTGCATCGCCTCCTGGATCTTCTTACTGAGTTTGTTGTACTCAATGCGCGGCGTGTCGTCAATGAAGATGAGCGATTCTTTCAAGTCACGGCAGACTTCTTCAAAGTGGGCCAATTCTGCCTCTGAGAGAGGTTCGCCGCGAGATATGGCGTGGGTGGGAATGTCGGCGGCAATGGTAAGCAAACGTTGCGTCAGTTGCTTGGCGCTCTGGCCCATCGTGAAGTACAGGATTGGAATATGGTGGGCATTGTGGGCGTTGACTGCCAGATTGAGCGCTAAAGATGTAAGGCCGATTCCGGCGAAGGATGCGAGAATAATCATATCACCTGGCATCCATCCGTCGGTGCAATCGTCCAGCTCTTTGAACCCGGATGTTATTCCGCCGGTCCCGGCATCCGTTTCACAACGCTCGACATAGTTGTTAAGAACTTCGTCGATGACGGAGTCCATCTTCTGCAGGCCGCATTGGAATATCTGTTCATTGAAGTATTTTTCGTTTTCGTGCATAATTATCGTAGCAGTATGCAAATTTACGAATTTCATAGCAGAGGGAAAAGGAAACCCCCGATCTGGTGGGACCGGGGGTTGCGCTTGGACCGAAAGAATGACAGCGGATTAGATCTCGTGCAGTCTCAGGAATTCAATGATTCCCTCGACGTGGAGTGCGACAATGGCTTTCTGACCTTCTTCGGATTCCAGGAAGGCAAGATCCTGCGGATTGTCGAAGAAAAGATTCTCCGTGAGGACGGCCGCTGCGTAAGTATTCCGGAGCAGGTAGAAGTTCTTTTCCAGGTCCGGATCTCCGTCGGTGTAGTCTGTGCGGATACGCTGGCCGGGCAGATGTTTCCTGGCTGCTTTATAGAGACAGTTGGCCAGCTCGTCGGAAAGAGTGTGTCCCTTACAAGTGTAGGCGCACCATCCGCGGGCTTTCATCCACTGGGAGCCGTTGCCGGCTGAGTTGGCGTGGATGCTGACGATGATGACGGTTTGAATCGGCTGGCCGGGCTGGCAGGTCATACGGTTGGCTCGGTCAACTCTTTCCTGCAGAGGAACGTCGTTTTCCTCGGGCGTGAGAATCTCGACATCGTAGCCACGGAGCCGGAGATGTTCCGCCACAGCATTGACGATGATGCGGTTGAACTTGTACTCCCGGAATCTGCCGTCCGGAGAGCGTTTACCTGGAGTGTTGATGCCGTGACCGGCATCGAGGATGATTTTGGACATAGTGCTATGAATTAGGAATTTGCGTTACTGAAACAAGTTCGAGGTCCAGGTCTTCGATGAGTGCCGCGACCTCGGGCATAACGTCGGCCGAGAAGTATTTGGCGACCTCTCGGGCGACGGGATTGGAGTAGATGGGCTGTTCCGTTCCGGAACGGAGTGGAACAGGTGGGACGGGAGATCCTTCGCTGCGCTCAGGATGACAGCCAGATGCCCGGTCGCCGCCGGGCATGACGCGGTAGCAGCGCAGGAGATAGTCGGCGATGTCAATCTGGGCGTCACGGTCTTCGGCGGTTGCTTCGTCTTCCAGGATGGTGGAGAAGGTGAAGTTGAGACCGGGAAGAGAGGACAGCTTTTCGCGCCATTCGGCCGTCGCATCGATGTCTGGAAACACGAGAACCTTGCGGCCCCGGAGGACTGACAGCTTTGGTCCGAGCTGCGTCTTGCCGCCGGTGGCCACCCAGATGTACTGAGGGCAAAATCCGGAGCCGATGAGAGCGGTCTTTTCTGATTCGACCAGGCAAACAATGGCATCCGGGCGCTGAGGAAGCAGATGTTCGCCGAAGAGACACTGACAAACCGTCCAGCTCTCCGGCAGCACTCCGGATTTCTTCAGGCGGGCGTGCGCCCAATCGACAGGAATTCCGACGTTTTTCACGCGGTGGCCGTCGGCCGGATTGTACTGCATAATCTTTCCGGTGCGGACGCGGCCCTGGGAGTCGATCTGGTAGAAAACGACCGAGCGGTCTTTGGTCACGCCAAGGCGGTAATCGGCCCTCAGGCGCTCGATTGTGGCTGCGTCGAAGATTGTCTCAAGGAATTCCTGAAGCGTCGATTTTGGTACGTTTCTGAGCGTTTTGGCCACAATCTCCGAAGGCAGTTCATTAACGGGCTGGCCCGAGCTCGCGCGAACTTCATCCGGACGTATGGCGTGGCGCGTTCCCGGGACGCCCCGGGGTCGATCGCGCTTCAACCAGTCGGGGGCCTGCCTCCAGTCCTCACCCTGTGGACGGGCCTCGGGGTGCTCCCGGAAGTATTCGGCAGGGGTCTTGTGATAGGCGCAACTGGACTCGTGGTCGCATCTACCCACAGTGGGGTCAAGGATATTGTCATTGTCATCCACGTAGGGCGTGAAGCAGTACGGGCGTTCACAGCCTGGGCAAGTGAGCCGGGAGGATTTCCCGGCATACTTGCGGAGGTGATACTTGTAGTCCATGGCTTAGTCGTCTTTGTAGGGCAGTTTCTGCTGTTCCGGCTCGGGTTCGTGTTCCGGTTCCTCTGCCGCAGGTGCTGCGTTGACGCTAGGCTGGTAGCCCAGTTTCTCAGCCTTCTTCAGCTTGCGGTGGACGGTGGTCGGAGAGAAGCCGGTCTCGTCGGCAATCTGGCGGACGGTCTTGTTCTGGGCCTTGAGGTCGATGAGTTCCTGCAGGTCTTCGGCTTCGGTGAATTCGTTCTTCTCGCGGAGCTGGGTGGATTCCTGGACGTAGTCCTGGAAGACGAACTGCGTGTAGCCCTGGATCTGCTGCAGCTTGTAGAGGATGACGTTGTCGGAGTCGTACTTGTA
>R20__coassemble_1129_pt1 | contig 16220 bp, 14 predicted proteins | sample R20__metabat2_low_PE_021 | metagenome-assembled genome bin R20
TTGAGGGGGCGCTGCCCCCTATTATCCCCCGCGGCTCCCGGCCTACCGACATCGCAGGACTGAACTTTTTTCACCAGTCATCAAGATTTTCCAAGTCCTGCTCCGTCCCGGCCTCCGCCGGGCGCTCTGAGGAGCGCCTTGTCAGCCACTCCGATTCAGCGTTACGCAAAGTCACGTGACCGGGTCGGTTCGCTGATGCTCACTTTCTAACGGGGGCTACATTCTGACGACCCAGAAGCCCACTTCGTACCGGCCGCCGGAGAAATCCTGGCTGCCGGCGAACGGACGTATGTGCCCGGGTGGCACTGATGCCGCGATGCGGTAATGGCCGTTCTTTACCGTGACGGTGCCGCGTCCTCCCGCAGCTATGACGGTACTCTTGCTCTCAAGACCGCTGTACATGACGGTAAGAGGGTAGTCCGTGTGGTTTTCCACGAGTATGGTGCTGGTCGGGGAGTCATCGTCTTCTTCCACCCTCTTCATGTCCGGGAGGTCTTCGTGGTTGCTGTTGATGGCATCCTGCACCTTTATGTCTATGAGACGGTTGTTGGCATCGCCTGCATGGGCGCCGTAGGGATAGCGGGCGAGGTACTTCTCGTATCCTTCCTTGCTGTCGAGAGACTTCGCCCTTTCCCATGCGGTCTCTTCGTTGCCCCACTCTCTCTCCTGCATCTCTTTCTCAAGGTCTTCAAGCCCCTTGTCCTCATACTTGCCGTACCCTGCAGGGAGTGACGGCTCCATCCTGACTCCGGACCCGACCATGCCTTTCGGGGTCGAGGCTCCCGCAGGGGCTCCGGTCGAGCTTCCCTTGTAGCGGTCGCCGTACCTTCCGACGGAGATGCCCTGGGCGCGGGCGGCGAAGGCCGCGAGCGCCACACATACCAGAAGCGAGATTATCCTGCGAAGTGTCATACGGATGGGCAATATACAAATATCTCTCCAAAAGTTGACGTCAATTATTGCTATATTTGTGCACTTTCAACCCAGATCATATGAGACACACAATCCTGTCTGCCATTGCGGCGGCCTTTCTTCTTGCATCATGCGGTGCATCTTCTGACTTACAGCAGGTGCCATTCAGCGTCGCCCACAGGGGCGGACACATCAAGGGACTCATCCCTGAGAACAGCGTCGCAGGTGTCATCTCCGCAGCCAGATACGGCTTCCGCGCCATCGAGTGCGACGTCCACTATACTGCAGACAGCGTGATGGTCCTCATGCATGACGGCACCATCAACAGGACAATGCGCAACGCCTCGGACTACTCGGAAATAGAGGAGCCTGTGAGGTACAGGGACCACACCTACGCCGAGCTCTGCGAGAAGTATGTCCTGGCCTCGTCGGACCCTGCGCTGCGCACCACCATCCCTCTCTTCTCGGATATCCTTGACGCATGCAGGGAGTACGACATCATCCCGATGATCCACTCAGACCTCTTCGAGGCGTACAGCCTCGCCCATGAAGTGCTCGGTGACGGCTTCATCGCCTTTGACGCCGATTATGAGAGCGTTAAGCGGGCAAGGGAGATTTCAGACTGCCTTATCCTGTGGGATCCAGGCAAGATTCCTGCCGAGGAGGCTGTCGCCATGCTCGATGCGATAGGAGGCAGGTGCGGTCTGTCATCAATGAACAGCAGCCTCTTCGATGCAGAATATATTCAGAAGGTGAGACAGGCCGGCTATGAGGTGCAGTCCTCCATATGGCCGACACCGAAGGAGGTGCAGGCGATTGCCGACGGAGCTACGATAGTGCTCAGCGATTTCAGCCTCCTGCCTGTGCGCAGAGGGTATGAGCATGCGTACGCAGCTCCTGCAAAAGCAAAGACCGCTGCGAACTGCGTATTCATCTGGAATGTGAAGGAATCGGACCTCGATGCGGGCGAGAGCATGTCGCAGACCTTCGACAGGCTCGAATACGGAAGCCTGGAGGTCAGCATCACTTACACCGGTGATGTGGAACTCATCATCGATGGAAAGCGAAGCTATCCTCTTCCGGAAGGGGAGGGCATGACCCGCATAGGAGGCTGGCGTTTCCATGACGAGGCTCCGACTGTCGAGATCCGTTCCTCAGACGGCGCGAAGGTACGGCTCTCAGCGAAAGAATACAGCTATTAGGATTTCTTCCTCAGCGACCTGACATTCCCGATCAGGTCGTATTCTTTTGTGGTCTGCAGGTACAGCGCACAGACCGCAAGCGAGACGAGCGTGAAGATCACAAGCGACACGAAGTGGTTGCTGACAGCAGCGAGTCCCTTCGACAGGGGGAACAGCACGAGGCAAAGTATCCCTGCCAGTACGGCTGGGCTGGCCAGGGTTTTCCAGAACTCTGCCCACCCTGTCTTCAGTGTCAGCTTGAACATCGAGTGGTAGCACTGGATGAAGTTGATGAGGAAGGATATGCTGAGGCAGGCAGCGACTGTCTCGACCGATCCTGAGGCGAAGATGCCGACGCAGATGGCGGTTATGTTGGTGACAGCGGAGAAGAGCCCGCACTGGAAGAGTCTTCTGGTCGCGTCAGCGGCCTGGAACACAGCTCCAGAAGATGATGATATTATCTGCACTCCGACTGTCAGGGAAAGTATCTTGAAGGCCGGCACTGACGGTCCCCACTGTGGCCCGAAGAAGAACAGCACCAGGTCCTCTGCCATGAAGAACATCATCACTGTCAGCGGGAACCCGATGAAGGCCAGGAGCCTCACTATCTTCAGATAGCCGGCGGCAATCCTTTCCTTGTCGTCCTGGATCTGTGCAAGGACGGGGTGCATCACTGGAGAGATGACATAGCTGATGTTCTGCAGGGGCATCATCATCAGTCTGTATGACTTGTCGTAGTATCCCAGCTGGTCCATGCTCATGTATTTGCCCATCAGCAGCTTGTCGAGGTTGCGGCTGAAGTAGTTGATGATCTGGAACCCGAACTGGAAGGCTGAGAAGGAAAATACCTTCTGCAATGTCTCCATTCCTGGGCTGAACCGGGGCTTCAGAGGATGCTGGCTGTAGTTTACGAGGAAGATTATGATGCTGGAGCATACAGGATTGATGGTGAGGGCGTAGATGCCCATCCCGCAGAGCGCTGCAGCTATCGCGGCAGCGCCGCATACCATCTGCACAGCCAGGGACCGTATTGCCGCGAAGCGGAATCTCTTCTCCTTCATCAACAGGGCGTTCGGCACCATGTTGAGGGTGTTCGCGAGCAGGTTGACGGACAGGATCATCAGGACGTTGCGCAGCTCCACGCTTCCTCCGTAGAAGGAGGCTATGACTCCGGACAGCGCAATGAAAAGCACGGCGAGGATGGCACCTGTCCAGATTGTCATAGAAAAGACACCTCTGAGGTCATCCTCTGTGAGGTCCCTTTTCTGGATGACGGCCGGTCCGAGCCCGAGGTCGCTGAACACTGCAAAGAAGGCGATGAAGACGGTGGCGATGTTGATGATGCCGAACTGCTCCGGAGTGAACAGGCGCGCAAGCACGGCCGACACTCCGAGAGTGATCAGCACACCGGCATACTTCGCCAGCGATGTGTAGATGACACCTGTCTTAAGATCTTCCTTCAGACTCATATATCTTCAGCATCTGTCTTGCCGTCTCCTCCCAGGAGAATTTCCTCACTCTGTCCAGGCCGTACTTGACCACACCATCACGGAACCCGGGGTCTTCCTCCAACTTCAGCAGCGCCTCTGCAATGGCATCATGGTCAGTCGGATCGACCATCAGCGCACCGTCCCCGGCGACCTCAGGTATGGCTGACGTGCAGGATGCCACCACAGGTGTGCCGCACGCCATGGCCTCGAGCTGCGGGATTCCGAAACTCTCCCTGAGGGACGTGTACAGGAATGCCGATGCTCCGCGATATGTGTCTGCGAGCTCGGAATGAGGGATGTATCCCTTGATGATGAGATGGTCTGCAACTTCAGGGCAGCCGGCCTCCCGGGCCATCCTTGATGCGGCTTCTTCTGACAGGTCCGCCACCATCAGAGGCAGTTTCAGCCTGGATTTCTTCAGGTACGAAGCGTAGGCCTTGAAGGTCCCGGGAGTGTTCTTCTTCGGGTCCGTGTTGCCGAGGAAAAGCAGATAGCTGCCGTCAGAAGCCTCATGGCCCGGTGTGAACTCAGGGCTGTAGCCGTTGTAGACCACGCTCACGAGAGACTCTGCCACTCCGGCAGTCTCGACTATCCTCTCCTTCTCATAGTTGGAGACGGTCACGATCCGGCGGCACTTTCCCAGTATGCGCGGCACGACCATCCTTCGGTATATCCTTCCGAAAGTCTGGTACAGGGAACTGTTGGCCGAGGCCTGCTTCTCAAGGAATATCACGTCGTGAAGGGTAAGCAGCAGCGGCGCTCCCGGCCTGAGAGGCGCCGTGTTGCTGGTGCAGTGAAGGATGTCCGGCCTGATGCGGCGCACAGCGCGCGGGAGCAGCACCTGCTCCCACAACGGGTAGAATCCGCACTCCATGGTGACGATGTGGAAGTTGGGAGTCTCTTCAAGACATCTGTCCTCTCCTCCCGCCGTGAGTATCCAGTACTCGTTGTCATGGTCGATGGCCTGGAGCCTGCGTACCATCTCGAGCACGACGAAGTCCATTCCGTGCTTGTCTTTCCTGAAAATTCTCTGTGCTTCGATAGCTGTCTTCATTGCTTTCCGTCGTGATGAGTGTGGATGAATGTGCTGCTTGCTCCCTTGAGCCTGAGCATGTTGGCGGCGGCCACTATGGCGAGTTTCGGGAACTTGAGGCATACTCCCGCCATGTCCTTCAGGCTGGTGCCCTTCGGCGCGGCGAGCGCTATGGTCGCAAGCGCCATGATTGCCAGAATCCACCACTTGAGACAGTGGCTGAAGTCAAGGACAGTGCACAGAAGTGTCATCAATGCGAGGGTCCCGAGCAGCACCATCCTGGGTGGCAGTGACCACTGGAGCATCTTGTCCGCCATTCCGATGTGGTCCGCGGCGCTGGAGAAGCTCCGCGCCGCCCTTCCGAGGCAGTCGAACTGGGTGGAGATCCAGCGGCGCCTCTGACGGGAGTAGTTGGCGTCGCTTCGCGTCTTCTCGTCGAGCACCGTCTCGCCGTCGATGTAGGCCACCTTGATGCCCTGCTTCAGCAGCATCAGCTCGAGCTCCTTGTCCTCGCCGGCGGTCTCAAGTCCTTTCACGGCCTCCCTGAACCATCCGTAGCCGAAAGCCATGCCGGAGCCGATGAGGGCGGATGTCAGTCCTGCCGCCACATGCCCCTTGCGGAAGATTGCGTTGTTGATCTCTTCCGAAAGGGCATCGGTCACTGCCGTGGAGGTGTCGCGGTTGCGGGCGGTCCTGTGCAGCTGCACGGCCCTGCATCCTCCGGCGAATGCCCCTGCTATTGTGGATGCATACTCCCGTGAGACTATGTTGTCGGCGTCGAGTATCGTAACTATGTCGGCCTCATCCTCTCCGAGGCGGCCCATCGCCTCTGCGAGCGCCCTGGCCTTGCTGCTCTGCCTGAAGGAAACTTCCATCACTTCGACGGGGATTGCCCTGAGCGCCCCGACGGTTTCCGGGCTCATGCCGTCGGAGATGACGATGACCCTGTGACGGGGGTGGCTCTGGGCTGCTGCGGCCCTTGCCGTGTCCATGATGGTAAGGTCGGAGTGGTAGGCTGGCACAAGGGTGATGATGCGAAGGTCCTCCCCGCCACTGAACTCCCTCTTCCTGTACATGAGGGAGAGGAGCGCATACGCGAAGAGGTACGCGACTCCTGTGGCGGTCACGGCCCATATCACCCATATGAGAATCTGCAGTATCATATGCCTTTCCCATCCTTGCCGTGGTAGAAGTCCCATGCCCCTTTCAGTGCCGCTCCGGCAAGGTCTCCGCGCCCGCTGGCGAGGGACACTGCGACTGACTTCGGAAGCGATACGAGTGTCTGGTACAGTATGGATAGGATGCGGTCTCTTCCCGGGAGGTTGCGGCGCGCGAAGAGCATCCTGTTCCTTGTGAGGTAATATGTCCTGAGGGGACTGCGCTGTCCCGTGGTGGCGCTTTCCTTGTGGAATATGGCGCAGGACGGCTCGTACAGGATTTTCCACCCCTTCTCCCGGAACCGCAGCGACCAGTCGAGCTCCTCATAGTAAAGGAAGAATTCCTCCGGCATGGGGCCTGCCTCTTCGAGAGCCTCTCTGCGCACCATCATCGCCGCCCCATGGGCGTACGGAGTCTCCGACGGCCTGTCGAAGCTGCCGTCGTCCTCCCTGCCGAAGCCGATGAGGGAGTTGCGCAGGGTTATGCGGCTGAGTGGAGTATAGCCGGCAAACTGGATCTGGCAGGGCTCCTGGAAAAACCTGATCTTCGGACACACGACCCCGGCCCGCGGGTCGGCGTCAAGTGCGCTGCACAGTCTGCCAAGGGTGTCATCCTTTACCTCCGTGTCGTTGTTGAGGAGCAGGACATAGCGTCCAGCCGCCTCCCTGATCCCGAGATTGTTGCCACCGGCAAACCCGAGGTTGACTTCGCTGCGGATTGCCTTGACATCGGGCCACTCGGCGCGGATCATGGCCGCCTCGTCCGCCTTGGAACCGTTGTCCACCACGATTATCTCAAGCGGCACGGTGACATGTCTGCGCAGTGACGAGATCATCGCGCAGGTGAGGTCGTGGCCGTTGAAGTTGACCGTGACCACCGATATTAGAGGAGTGCTGTCAGTCATTGTCCTTTGCCTTCTGGTTGCTGAAATATGGTCCCATGAACACTATCGCCACGCTTGTGTACGCTATGATGGAGTTGGGGTACTGGCTGAAAACTTCGTTGTTGGTGGACATCGCGAAAAGGCCGGCCACTCCGGCGAGGAGCCCTGCGCATATGCCCTTGATCTCCTTGTCATGTACACGGAACATCACAAGCCATCCGCCCCTGCAGAGCAGGTATGCCATCATCGCAAGGTACAGGGCAAGCCCGACTATGCCGGTCTCGACCCACAGCTGCACGAACCAGGAGTCGGTCGGAATCTCTGCGATTTCAGAGGTGTCGCCATATTTCTTGCCTCGTCCCGCGCTCATTCCCAGGCTGTTGCCGAAAGGAAGCTTCGCCATCAGAGGCTTCAGTTTCTCCCTGTTCTCAAGGCGCACCTGATACGACTCGTCGCTGTGGTCGAAGGCGCTCCTGGCCCTTCGTATCACGGCGTTGCCCTGGCCTATGTCAGTGTAGGCGAGGAAGATGAACACGGCTCCGAGGAGCGCGGCGACCGGGAGGGCCTGGCGGATGTTGCCGCACAGCACTATGTATGCGGCGAAGCCGAGGAACGGTACTGCAAGCGCACTTCGTGTGCCGGAGATGAGCAGGCCATAGATCGCTATGGCGGCCACGATCCAGTAGTACCACCTCAAGGCACCCTTGCTGTTGATGCCCATGCATGCGAAGACCACGGAGGCGACTCCCATCTGCGCTCCGAAGTTGGATGCGTCGGTGAAGATGGAGAAGTACCTTGTGCCGGTGTGCAGGAGATGGGTCCTCTGACCGTCCATCACATACAGGAAGTATTTCTCAGCGGCGTCGAATCCTACGTATTTCTGTATGAGGGCCTTTCCTACGGCAATGAGAGTGAGGACAGACCAGATGGCAATCAGCTTCCTTGCCGAGTCGAAGGACTCGATGGAAATCTGCGTGATGAGGATTATGATGAAGAAGTACAGCCCCATGTTCCTGATATGGGTGAACCATACATGGATCGAGAGCATGCGTGGGTTGAAGCATTCCAGGATACAGTACACAAGCCACACGGATGTCACTGCCAGCGCATCCCATGTGATGCGCGAGAAGCTCACGTCGTGCGACATCATGTGGCACAGGATCACAAGCAGGTTGAAGGCTATCATCACGTCCATGATGATGCCTATCGGGGCATCGAGCCAGTATCGCCCGACCAGGGGAATGAAATAGTTGACCGAGAACAGCAGCCAGTAGGCCACGTGCTTGTACTCGAATCCCATCATCACCGTCAGTATGGCGGCGGGGATGATGGCCACTATCGCGGCGTAGACAGGCTTGCCGGCGTCCATCGCCATGCAGATGACGGTGGCCGCGCAGATGCTGGCGAGCGCCAGAAGGGCAGCTTCCCAGAATCCGGATCCTGTACCTGTGCGCTCCATCTGCAATGTGCTACTTCTCGGCAGAGATGCCCAGGTTGAACATCGTGAACCTCAGGCTGTGGGCACTGTTGAATGGAGGAAGCATGCCTGTGAAGGTCCCGACTGCGTCCTTGTCAGCATGGTTGAGGCACACTACGAGAGGGGTGTCTCCGGCCTGGCGGCGGATCTGTCTGATGAGGATGTTGTCCATGCCCTTCCACTTTCTGCCTGCGTCCACTACCACAACGTTGAGGGCGGCTGATGTCAGGAGCTTGGTCGGAATCGAGGTCGTCGACAGAGGCGGATACTCCACAAGAGTGACGTTGGCGTTCATCATGGCCTCAGGGTCATCCTCGTTGATGGCGAAGTCATATATGGACCATGACATGAGGAACTCCTTGGAAGTCGCGTCGAAGTCCTTGTTCCATGATATGAACGCCGAGTTGATGTCCACGTCCTTGAAGAAGGTGTCCAGGGTCTCGCACACAAAGGACTTGCCCTCCTCCTTCTCCATGCTGAAGACATTGACGATGTTGTTGGTCTTGGTGCGGTCGAAGTAGTTGATCACGGCGTTGCCGAGATGATTCCTTGCTATCATCCTGCATACGTCGTCGTCTTTCTTTCCGTTATCCGTAGGGATGGCTCCGAGCACCTGTGTGCCTGTCAGTCTTTCGGCCACTGACTTGTCGTACGGCTTCCTGTTGAAGATGTCGGCGATGATGAATATCACGAGGAGGAACACGAACATCGCGAGGAATGCGATGATGACGAAGAGCTTGTTCTTGTTGCTCTCCGGGCTGATGGCTATGGCCGGAGGGGAGAGGACCTTGAAGGTGGCGGAAGTCAGCTGGAGATTCTTCTCCCTGAGCTTGGCATCGTTGAGGGCCTCGAGCATCGACAGATAGGCTCTTTCGGAGAAATCGATGTCGCGGTTCTGGCGCTTGAGGGAGGACCCGACGGGGGAGAACCTCGCAAAGTCGGAACTGATGTCCTTCCTGCTCCTGTCAAGCACTTCGAGCTCAGCCTTGGAGCGGGTCTCGAGGAGCACGGCGTCAAGCCACTCCCTGATCAGGAGCGACGACGACATGCCTTCCTTGGTGTGTTGCTGGGCGGAGATCCTGTTGGTTATGTCGCGCAGGTCTTCCGCCTCCTTTTCGATCTTGGCGGCGGACTCCTTCGAGGATGATGCGTAGAGAGACCCTATCTGGCGGAGCTTCTCGATGAACTGTGTGTTGTTGGTAAAGACCTCGGTGTTCATGCCCATCTTCTCCTCGATCTCCTTTCGGAGTTCGACAGCCCCGTTGTAGCTCATCTCGACGGTCTCGTAGCGGGTATCGAGGTCTCTCGAACGCTCGGCGACCATCTTTGTCTGCTCCTCATAGTTGATGATCTGGTTGGCGGTGTTGAAATCAGTCAGGTCCTGCTCCTTGGTGGCAAGCTCCTTGCGGAGTCTCTCGAGCTCTGCCTCGAAGTATGCGATCACTCCGTTGGTCTGCTCGTATCTCAGGAGATTGTACTGCTTCATGAACTCTTCCGTGAGGATCTGGATTGTGTTGTAGACCACATACGGGTCGTCGTTCTCGTACGAGATCGAGAGCATGTCGCTGCTTGAGATCTTGTGGGCGTCGACCGTCGAGAGCGCATTGTAGCTGTAGTGGTGGTCGTTGCCGTGGAAGAGACGGTAGAGCCAGTTGTCCTTGCCCATCTTGAAGGCGTTGCGGAGATTCTCCGTCGTGGCTTCCTCCGACTCCCGGTCTACCAGTTCCATGACTGACTGCGGGACCTTGGCGACGAGCTCCTGCGAGGTCTCGGCCGTCATGCAGTCATTGTCATTCTCGGTGTCGATGTTGATGAGGTTCCGGGCGAGGAGCCTGATCGAGACATTCTCGAGCGTCGACTCGGCCTTGATGATGCTGAGGAGGTTGTCGATGGCATTGTTGATCGACAGCCAGTCCTGCGAGCCGGAGGACTGGCTCATCACGTCATAGCCGGACACGATGCCGGTGTAGATCGTGGTGGAGGACTTGTAAGTGTCAGGGTTGCGGGAAAGTATCGCTGCCAGTACGGCCGCAGTGAGCAGCGGCACGATGAGCAGCCAGTACCTGCGCTTGTACAGCAGGCGGATTATCTGTAACAGTGTTTGCATCAGTGTCTGTGGATTATTGGAGTACAGGTGATGACCTCGAGGCAGAGGAGGGCCTCGTTGAGGTCGGCCCTCACGGACTCATACTCTCTCGTGGCGTTGGTCTCGTAACTCTTGCGTTGGTAGAGCTCCTGGGCGTTCATGTTGCCGTTGACGAAGTCCATCTCGCTGACGGCATACTGGGCCTGGGCGGCCACGACGGCTTCTGCCGCCACCTTCAGCACGGCCCTTTTCTCAAGAATCGTGGTGTAGTAGCGGATGATTTCCTTCTTGACGAGGTCGAACTCGGAGTCCCTGCGCATCTGCGCATACTCGACCCTCGCGCGCTGCTGGCGCACCTTGTTGCGCTGGTTGACGAAAGGCTCGAGCGGGATCGAGATTGTCGCGCCGACATTGTAGTATGACTGGGTGTTGGTCGTCGTCACGAGATTCCAGACAGGATAGGTGGTCTCCATGTACTGGACCGCCGAGATGTCCGAGTTGCCGTAGGTATAGCTGGAGTACAGGCGGAGGTAGTCGAACCATCTGCGCTTCACTGTCGAGAGCTCCCTCTGGGAGATCTCGACATCCTTCTCCATCATCAGGATGGATGCTGACTGCCTTGCGCTCTCGAACAGGTCCTGCAGAGGTGGCAGCACAAGGTTTTCGTAGTCTTCCGCGGTCATGCCCATCAGGAGCTGGAAAGTGGTGTCCAGCGAGACCTGGCGCATCTGAGGCTCGGGCATCTGGGCCGAGGCCGAGATGCCGATACAGAGCGCGGCAATCACAGCAGCCATCGTATTAGGTCTATGCATCGCTTTTCTGTATGAAACTTGTAAATGTCCTTATGAATATCCGGAGGTCCAGCAGCGCTGATTCCTCCTTTGCGTATCTTATGTCCAGCATCTTCCTGTCCTCTGGAGACATGCTTCCGTTGTCACCCCTCTTCTCCACCTGCCAGAGACCTGTGAGCCCGGCCGAGCAGCAGAATCTCTGCACATACTTGTCTGTGGTGAGGGTCTCGGCCTCGTAGAGAGGAAGCGGACGGTTGCCCACGATGGACATGTCTCCCTTGAGGACGTTGAAGAGCTGAGGCAGTTCGTCGATGCTGTACTTTCTGATGAAACGTCCCACTGCAGTCGTCCTCGGATCCTTCTCGAGCTTGACAAAGGACGTGGCATCGGCTGCCGATGCCTCGCTCAGACAGTCCTGCTCGGAAACCGTCCCCGAGTCCCCATACAGCACTTGGACTCCAGCCGGAGCTTCAGTCTCGATGACCGGCTCCGCAACATATTGATTCCTGTCCTTGAGGGAGGAAAGCATGGTGTCGGCGTCGACCCTCATCGACCTGAACTTGTAGAAGTCGAAGATATGGTAGTCGCGCCCTGCCCTGCGTGACTTGTAGATTACGGGGCCCTTGCTCTCGATCCTGATCGCAATGGCGGTCAGGATCAGCACCGGACTCAGCAGTGCTATGGCACAGAGGGCGATGGCTATGTCCAGCAGTCTTTTTACTATCCGATACATCTTGCCACTCTAAGAAAAAGTTCTTCAGGGTTGAACGGCTTTACTACGAAGTCATCTGCCCCCGCCTTCAGCATCTTCACTCTCACCGCTGATGTCTTTTCGGAGGAAATCACTATCACTGGGAGATGCCTGGAGCCGCAGTCCGACCTGACGGCCGCGAGAAACTCCGGGGCTGTCATACCCATCTTGTTGAGAGAGATTATGACGGCGTCAGGCCTGCGTCCGCACTTGATGTCGCCGATCACCTTACGGGGGTCTGTGCTCCACATGCAGTCATAGTCGTCACTGAAATTGGCGGCTATGACGCGCACTATGTATTCGTTGTCCTCAAGGACAACTACCTTCTTTCGTTCCATTGTTGTTCCGTTGTAAATATGCAGGTACAAGATACGCAACTTCAAGAAAAATTGCTATATTGCCCGAGTCCAAATTTAACAATTTCATGGCAAGTTTTCAATATCCCGCAATTTCGGTGATAATGCCTGTCTACAATACCTCGGCATATCTCAGGCAGGCCCTTGCCAGCATCCTCGGCCAGACTTTCTCTGACCTTGAGCTCATTGCCGTCGACGATGGCTCGACCGACGGCTCCTCCGACATACTCCATGAGGTGGCCGCGGGGGATCCCAGAGTCACGGTCATCTCCCAGTCCAACCGTGGCCAGGGAGCTGCGCGAAACGCGGCACTCAGGAACGCCAGGGGAAAGTACGTGTATTTCATGGACAGTGACGACCTGCTCTCCGCAGAAACCTTCGGGAAGTGCGTGGAGTCGTGTGAGGCCGGGGACCTCGACCTCGTTCTCTTCGATGCCGATTCTTTCGGAAGCACGGATGCGTCTTCCTATATATATGACAGGAAAGGAAGGATTGACTCGGAGAGAGTCTGGACCGGACAGGAGCTGCTTCGGGAAGAACTCGAGAAGAGAGTCTTCTATGTCTCTCCATGCCTGCTTTTCGTGCGCCGCACCCTCCTTGACGGCTTTGCTGGTTTCCCTGAGGGCACAATCCACGAAGACAATGTCCTTGCGATGCACCTGATGCTGAAATCCCGGAAGGTGAAGTACCTTCCGGAGAAATTCTTTTCACGCAGGGTGCGTCCGGGCTCGACGATGACTTCCAGGTTCGGAAGACGCAACATAGACGGTTATGTGAGAGCATGTACCGAGATCCGCTCTTGGAAGGACGGGTCATCCGCCGATTCTCTCATTGACCTGTTTCTCGACTGCACGCTCGATTCCGTCATCTGGCTGGCTTCGCCGATGAGGCTTTCCGACAAGGTGCATGCCCTGAGAAGGTTCGTTTCATCCGGGCTCTTCCGCAATGTGTCAATGCGCAACTGGATGCGTCTTTTCCTGGTATGGCGATGAAAGTGATCACCCTCATGTGGCGGCATCTCGGTGCCGGGGAGTTCGGCAAGGACGTGGTCCTCGTGCCGAGGCATCTTGCCGAGGCGTCGGGAGCCGTGGCGAAGATAGTGTGCGGCTACGATGACGACCTGTCAGATGCCGTCTCGGCCCATTCTGACGGGACGGTGACATTCGTCAGACGGCCTTTGGGGTACCGTCCGTCGTCCAGGATCCTGCACAATGTGCTTTATCTTCTGGGACATTCAAGGGAGACGGATGTGCTGATGTGCTTCCACTGGAGACCCGAGACTCTGGTCAATATATTGACATACAAGATGATGCATCCTTCCGGTAAGGTATATGTCAAGCTTGATACCGTGGCCGGCAGGGAGTTTGACCTTTCCAGGTGCGGTGCCTTCGGACGGGCCATGCGCCGCTTCGTGTACAGGCCATTGCTGGCTCTGACTGACGTGTTGTCGTGCGAGACATCCACGGCGATGGAGAACATCATCCGCTGCCATGGTGACTTTCCGTCCCTGAAGGACAGGACGGTGCTGCTTCCTGACCCTGTCGACGAGGCGGCGCTGCGTCCTTCGGACCCTCTGCCTCCGCGGGAGAATATGTTCCTCACGGTAGGCAGGCTTGGCACCTCCCAGAAGAATTCCGAGCTCATTCTCAAGGCCCTTGCGCTCATAGATGACCCGCATGGATGGCGGTTTGTCCTCGCAGGCCCTGCCACTCCGGAGTTTGCATCTTCCGTACGTTCATTTGTGGCTGACAATCCTCGGTATGATGGGCTCGTATCCCTGGAAGGGGAACTGTGGGACAAGGAGAGGCTCCGGGAACTGTACGGAAGGGCCAGGGCATTCGTGCTGACGTCCAGATGGGAGAGTTACGGCATAGTGCTCGCGGAGGCCGCATGCTTCGGCTGCCACATCATCTCCACCGATGTCGGGGCTGCGAGGGACATAATTTCCGGAGGAGGGGGCACTTTGATTCCCCAGGACGATGCTGTGGCTCTGTCGGAGGCCTTGAAGGCTGTCATGGAAGGCAATTGTGACAGCCCTGTCTATACAAAAGAAGCGTATGAAGATTCTCTTTCTCGTATTTCACGGATTCTCGGCCTCTAACGGCATCAGCAAGAAGATCATGAGCCAGGTTGAGGGGCTGCGCTCGGCCGGGGCCGACGTCAGGGTCTGCCACTATGAGGTCGGCCCCGGCGGCTCGCGCTCCTGGATGGTGGATGACACCGTCATAAAGGACCTCGGGAGCGGAGTCATAGCGAAGCTGAAGAAAAGAATCGACTTCTCTCCTGTCGTCGACTATGTCAGGGAGCAGGGCATAGACCTTCTGTACTACCGTTACTTCCATAACTCCAATCCATTCACCATCAGGATGATGCGCCAGGTCCGAAGGGCCGGCGCAAGGATTTATGTGGAGGTGCCGACCTATCCTTATGACGGGGAGTTTGTCACTGCACGCGAGAAGGTCGAGCTTGCGACCGACAGGATGTTCAGGAATCGTCTTTTCTCATATGCTGACAAGGTCGTGTCTTTCTCGCCTGCGGAGTCCATATTCGGAAGACCGGTACTGCTTCTTTCCAATGGCATCAGCCTCTCTGCCATCCCTATGCGCAGGTCTCATGTCCGGCCTGAAGGCCGTCTTGATCTCATAGGAGTGGCCGAGATCCATTTCTGGCACGGGTTCGACAGGCTCATAAAAGGACTGGCGGAGTATTGCGCAGGCCCGCACGATACGGAAGTGTATTTCCATGTAGTGGGCGAGCCATATGGCGAGCTTGAGAGGGAGCAGACTGTGGGTCTGGCGACCCGCCTCGGGCTGGGTGACCATGTGATTTTCCATGGCAGGCTGAGCGGCGGTGCCCTTGACGAGGTCTTCGACTCCTGCGACATGGCCGTGGGCAGCCTCGGCCGTCACCGCAGTGGAGTCCATGTGATGAACTCCCTCAAGAACAGGGAGTATGCAGCCAGAGGTTTTGCCTTCATGTACTCGGAGTCGGACCCTGATTTCGACGGCAGTGATTTCGTGATGAAGGTCCCGGAAGACGAGACACCCGTGGATATCCGCGAGTGTCTGTCATTCTTCGGCAATTGCCATGTAAGTCCTGAAGCCATCAGGAAATCAGTCGAAGGTCTTGACTGGAAGGCCCAGATGCCTAAGGTTCTCTATAGTGCAGATACCAGTCTGCATCAGTAGCACCTCTGGACTCGACCCAGCTCTCGTACTTCGGATACTCATCCCCGATCGGAGTCATCTCCACTGCCTGGGTGAAGCTTCTTAGCCCGCTGCCTTCCGTCGAAGAGAGAGGGATGGTTATCGCAAACGGATGCTTGCCGTCCTTGTCGAGATAGTAGGCTTCGTTGAAGAATCCGTAGTAGTAAGGGTTGTTGTAGGAAGTCCCTTCCTTCTTCGGCATGTGCACTTCGAACCTGTTCTTCTCAGTGTATCCCGCTCTTTCCGGAGATCCTGCTATGATGTAAGGGTCAAGGTCGGTGACCAGGTCCGACTTATGCAAGGCGCCTGCATCGAAAGTCCTCTTGATTGTGAATGACTTGCCGAGATTGTCCTGGGCGTTCTCGAAGAGTATGATGGAGCTTGTCGCCGTCTCGTCGACCGCACCCTGCGGAATCGTGATGTCGCCTCTCTGGCCGATCACCACCGCGAAGGCATCGGCAAGCTCGGCAGACTTGATGTGGTTGACTACCTTGAACTTGTCCGTGATGCCAGTGACATAGTTGGAACTGTTGAAGTCGACAGTCTCCGTGTGCTCTATGACCACGTCGTTCATGTCATAGTCTCCTGCTATAGGCCACAGATCCTCGAAGGCATAGGTCCTGTAGGTGGTCTCAGTGCTGGACCTTGCGTTGACGTCGTCCGAGATGACAGGCTTGTCCGGGTCCTGGATGGCTCCCTGGGGCGTGGATGTTATCGTGAAGAGAACATCCTCGAAGCTGGCGTCTTCCGAGTTGTCCTCAACTCCGTAGACAAGCACTCCTCCCGATGTCGTGAGCGAGATGAACCTTGCCTTCCCTCCTGCATTCCATTCTGCATCCGACCATACATAGTCGCCGGAAGCATTGACCTTGCCGCTGTATGTCGTGGTCGTGGAT
>R20__coassemble_1199_pt1 | contig 15421 bp, 7 predicted proteins | sample R20__metabat2_low_PE_021 | metagenome-assembled genome bin R20
GGACGGCAAGGCAATCGTACGCTACAGCGGCCGCTGGGGCGTCGAGCGTCCTACCACCTCCACCGACTGGGAGACCACAGGTTACTGGTCAGTCTATACGCTCAACAAGTTCTGGTATGAGAGCAAGGGCTCGAACTACGTCAACTACACCGACGAGGACATGGCAAGGCTCCTTGCACGCGTCAACGACAAGACCGAGAACCCTGACCGTCCATGGGTCATCGAGGAGAACGGCCACTACAAGTACTACTGCAACACCGACTGGTGGCACGAGATGTACAACGACTACCACCCGGTGACCAACCAGAGCATCAGCATCAGCGGCGGCACCAAGGCCGTCAAGTACTACCTCTCAGGCCAGTACGACAAGCAGGAGGGTATGATCAAGGCCCGTCCTGACGTGTTCAACAAGTATAATCTCCGCGCCAAGATCGACGCCCAGATCAACAAATACGCACGCATCAGCAACAACACCAACTACTACCAGTCATGCTACGACTACCCTGGCATGGACGATGTCCAGGACTCGTTCGCATACTCCAACCGTCACGCTCCTGCCTGCTTCCCGCTCCAGAATCCTGACGGCACCTGGGTATACTTCGTGGACGCCCTCGGCTACCGCGTAGCCAACGGCCGCCACTATGCCTATGCAAGCGACAACATCAACCTCCAGAAGAAGTACGACTTCGCCAACACCACCGAGCTCACCATCACTCCTGTGAAGCAGTTCAACCTCAAGGCCAACTACACCATCCGCGACTACAGGAACCACAACACCTACCGCCGCAACGAGATCGTGTACAGCCAGTATCCTGGAGAGGTCGTCCAGTACAACAACGGCGGTGCGTTCGACAACTACATGACCGAGACCACCGCTGAGTACACATACCAGTCCAGCAACATATTCGGCACCTACGAAGACACCTTCAACGACGCGCACCACCTCACGGTGATGGCCGGAGGCAACTTCGACATGTACCACCGCAAGACCGTCAGCGCAGTCGGCTACGACCTCATCTCCACTGAGCTCTCCGACCTCAACCTCATCTCCACCACCAACAGGGTGCCGGAGGTGTCCGGAGGCCAGACAGAGTGGAAGAACCTCGGTTTCTTCGGCCGTATCAACTACGACTACAAGGGAAGGTACCTCTTCGAGGTCTCAGCCCGCTACGACGGATCCTCACGCTTCGCTGAAGGACACCGCTGGGGATTCTTCCCTTCAGCATCGGCAGGATGGCGCATCAGCGAGGAGCCTTGGTTCGCCCCTCTGCGCAGCACGATCAACAACCTCAAGCTCCGCGCATCCTATGGTACCCTCGGCAACCAGAAGACGAGCAGCAACTACACCTACATGCGTCTTGTCAACTTCAAGACCTTCGCAGGCTACAACTTCGGCGACGGCTCGATGGCACGCTACACCAACCTCGACGACCCTGTCGCCACTGACATGACCTGGGAGACCACCAAGCAGACCAACGTCGGCCTCGACCTCGGCATGTTCGGCAACAAGCTCGAGTTTACAGGTGAGGCCTATCTCCGCAAGACCGTGGGCATGCTCACCGAAGGCATGGACCTTCCTGCAGTCTACGGAGCCGGAGAGCCTGAGATGAATGCCGCCGACCTCGCCACAAAGGGATTCGAGCTCTCCCTCAGCTGGAGGGACTCCTTCAACCTCTTCGGAAAGCCATTCAACTACAACATCAGGCCTACCCTCAGCTACTACACCTCCGAGATCACCAAGTTTGAGAACAACGACGCCAAGCTCCTCTCCAACTACTATGTAGGCCAGGAGATCGGCGAGATCTGGGGATTCGAGACAGACGGTTTCTTCAAGACCACCGAAGAAGCGCTCGAGTATACCGCAGCACACAACCAGGACTACTTCAACGCCAACCTCAACGGCGGATGGAAGGCCGGTGACATGAAGTTCGTCGACCTCAATGACGACGGCGTCATCGACAACGGTGCCAACACCCTCGACGACCACGGCGACCTCAAGTACCTCGGCAACTCCCTTCCTAAGCTCCACTACGGCTTCACAACGGGATTCAACTACTGCGGATTCGACTTCAGCATCTTCTTCGAGGGCACCGGCAACCACTACTGGTATCCTGCGAGGTATTCATTCGACTTCTGGGGACCATACAGCCTCGGTTATCCGACCTTCATCGCGAAGAACTTCCTCGCCAACTGCTGGTCTGAGGACAACCAGGACGCATACTTCCCGAGGCCTCGCTCCAACGTCGCATCCAACGGCGGCGGCGAGCTCGGCCGCGTCAACGACCGCTACATCCAGAACATCAGGTATCTCCGTCTGAAGAACCTCACTCTCGGATACAACCTTCCTGAAAAGCTTCTCAGGCACGTAGGCATCCAGAAGCTCAGGGTATATGTATCCGGCGAGAACCTCTGCTACTGGTCTCCTATCACCAAGGTCACCGACCATATGGATCCGGAAAGCCTCTTCACCCGTACGAGTGCAACCGATGACCTCAACAACGGCGCATACCCTTGGCAGAAGACCATGATGTTCGGTGTCGACCTTACATTCTAATACATGGAGGAACGCAATATGAAAAGATATATCATTATACTCGCTGCAGCCGCAGCATGCCTGGCTTCATGTGACAAGTATCTCTCCACGACTCCGGAGTCCCAGATGACTGCAGAGACTTACTTCAAGACAGCCGAAGACCTCCAGCTCTTCTCAAACACTTTCTACAACAACCTCCTCGACAAGGAGCCTTGGAGCAAGGAGAGCGACATCTTCATCACAGCCAACCCTTCCGACCTCATCAGAGGCGGCAACGACAGGGAAAGCCAGCTCAACTCATCCTCCTACTGGACATTCACCAACCTCCGCAAGATGAACACCCTCCTGGGCAACATCGACAACTGCGAGGATGAGGAGGCCGTGGTGACTTACACCGCCCTCGTGAAGTTCTGGAGGGCATACTTCTACTTCGAAAAGGTCATGCAGTTCGGCGACGTGCCATGGATCGACCGCGAGCTCGGTTCCAATGACGAGGAGCTCTATGCTCCGAGGGACACCCGCGAGACGATCATGCAGCACATGCTCGAGGACATAGACTACGCGATCGAGAACCTTCCTGAGAAGTACGCAGCCCCTGAGACTGCCTACAGAGTCAACAAGTACACTGCAATGGCGCTCAAGGCGCAGTTCTGCCTCTTCGAGGGCACCTTCAGGAAGTACCACACTTCCCCGCTTCCTTTCGACGGCTCATACACCGCCGCAGACGGTTCCTCGAAGACTTATGAGGAGTACCTCACTCTCGCGGCCAATGCAGCGGAGCAGCTCATGGAGAGCAAGCAGTACAAGCTCTACTCGACAGGCAGCCCGGCATCGGACTACGTCAACCTCTTCAAGGCGACCGATGCCAACACCGACGAGTACATCCTTGCGATCAACTTCGACTACGACCTCAAGATCAAGCATGACTGCGGCCGTTTCTTCACCAACCAGACAGCAAGCCGTCCGGGCCTCACAAAGAAGATCGTGGACAGCTACCTCATGGCTGACGGAAGCCGCTTCACCGACATCAAGGGTTGGCAGACGATGAAGTTCGAGGACGAGGTCGCAGGCCGCGACCCGCGTCTCGCACAGACGATAAGGACCATGGACTACGTATGGGACGCCTCACGCATCCTCAACGGTCCGGAGCTCACCTACAGCGGCACCGGCTACCAGCTCATCAAGTTCGTGCCTGACTACGACACCAAGCCTTACTCTACCGACAACTGCTTCAACGACATGCCTGTCATCAGGTATGCTGAGGTTCTCCTCATCTACGCAGAGGCAAAGGCAGAGGCCGGCACACTCACCCAGGAAGACCTCGACATCTCCGTCAACCTCATCCGCAGCCGTGCTGGCATGCCAGCGCTGAACATGGCCCAGGCCAATGCGGACCCTGACCCTTACATGTGCAGCGCGGAGACGGGATTCACCAATGTGGAAGGCTCCAACAAGGGCGTCATCCTCGAGATCAGAAGGGAGAGGGCCATAGAGCTCGTCTGCGAGGGCTACGGCCGCTTCTACGACCTCATGAGATGGGCTGCAGGCTACTGCCTCAACCAGCCTATGTACGGAATGTATATCCCGGGACCTGGAGAGTACTCATGGAACGACAAGGGCCAGTATGTATTCTACATCGGCACCACCACTTCCAAGAGCACCAAGTACAGGATCTACGACCCTGAGGAGACGGCGGACGCAGCTGTCACCTATACCTATCTCGTAGACCCTGAGTCAGGCTCTCTTGCGACTTCAGGCATGCTCGACGTGATGCACAGCATCAGCATCTCCTTCGATGAGAGCAAGCACTATCTCTTCCCTATCCCGACCAAGGAGCTCCAGCTTCCTGGCGTACAGCTCAAGCAGAACCCTGGTTGGAAAGAATAACAAGACGACAAGATATGAAACTGTACAGATACATTATCCCGGTAGCACTCGCAGCAGTGCTTGCAGGATGTAAGCAGCAGGAAGAGGCCCAGGATGCAAAGGCAGTCCTCTCTGAGGAGACCGTCCTCACCTTCGCCTCGACTGAAGCTGAACCTCAGACCATGGACGTCTATGCCGATGGCAGCTGGAGCGCAGAGGTCTCTGACGACTGGATCCATGTGGACCCGATGTTCGGAGACAAGAACACCACCGTCACCGTCACCGTCGACGACAACTACGATGCCGAGGGAGCCATCGACTCCCCTCGCTCGGGCTCCGTCTCATTCGGCGCCGCCCATGCATATTCCACCTGCTCGATCGTCATCAAGCAGAAGGGCGACAACTTCAAGGGCGTCGAGGAGATGTCCGTGTCTTCAGTGTGCGGCCTCTCCGACGAGGCATTCGCCAAGATCAAGCTCGCAACCGTGATGGCAGTGGCCGACACCATGGCCGTGCTCTCCGACGACAGCGGCAACATCCTCGTGAAGGGTGCGACCGTCACGGGTCTCAATGTAGGCGATGTCTGCTCGATGGCGGGCACCAAGCTCTCCTACCTCAGCCTCCCGATCTTTGCAGTCGAGGAGTACGATGTCAAGTCCAGCGGCAGCGCAAGCTACCCTGAGGCTTCCGACATCACCACCCAGGTGGAGACATACGCTCCTTCTACCCATGACTACCTTAAGATCACCGGTACCCTCGCATGCAGCACCCAGAATGACTTCGCCGACGTGCATGTCTCCGGAAGCATGATCCGTCCTGTGATAGTGCTCCCTACCGAGGAGGTCAAGGCCCTCAACCTGCACAATGTGACCATGACAGGCTATTATGTAGGCACCGAGTTCTCGACTCCGAAGTTTGTGGTCGCCACCGTCACCGATGCCGGTGAGGCAGGTTCCCCATTCCCGGCAAGGATTGCGCTCGGCACCTCTGTGACCAAGAACTACACCACCGCCTCATGGTCGGCCCTCAGCATGGTCGAGGCATGGGACGGCTACGCATATCTCCATTATGTACCGGCACGTGACTCCAAGGGCGAGCTCGTGAAGAACGACAACGGCAAGTACCTTCTCGACGTGTCCGGAGACCATCTCCGCGTCACCGGCGCATGGCCTGAGGACTACTGGCTCTTCGAGGTTCCTACCCCGGTCAAGGCCGGATCCCAGGTAAGCATCAAGTTCGAGACCCGCGTCTCCGCGACCAATCCTAAGTACTGGATGCTCGAGTACTACGACGGCACCACCTGGAAGATAGCTGGCAACGTGAAGACCTCCACCGACACAGGTTCCTCGCTCAACTACACCCATATGATGGCAAGCGACGGAAGCACCAACATCCTCGTCGAGGAGACCGTCACCTTCAACAAGAACAATGACGCATGTCTCATCCGCTTCCGCTGCCTCACGGCCTTCCAGGCCAACGGAGCAGCGACGCTTGCAGCGCGCAACGGCGGTACCGCCCGTATCTCGACCACTGACAACACATCCCAGGAGTGCTGGCCTACCATCACCCTCCTCAAGGAAGGTGACGGAGTCGAGATTCCGGACAAGGACCCTGTCTATGCCGAGATCACTGTAGACAACGACCTCCTCACTTTCGAGGGTGAAGGCGGCACACAGACCATCAAGGTCAAGTCCGACCATGCATTCACCGTCGAGTCCGACTGCGACTGGCTCAGCTTCGACCCTGCAGAGGGTGGCAGAGGCAGCGAGGTCGAGGTCACGGTGACATGCGCAGCCACAGAGCTTTCGACCCTGCGCCAGGGCACGATAAAGATCGTGTCTGAGGATTCAGTATCCGAGATCAAGGTCGTGCAGTCAGCTGCAGGCCAGGAGCTCGACCCTCTCCTCTCGATCAGCAAGAGCAAGGCAACGGCAGCAGCAAACGGCAGCAACCTCAAGATCCGCGTCCAGAGCAACGTCGACTACACGATGACTCCTGACGTGGACTGGATCACCGTCACCCCGGCTACCAAGTCGATGGTAAATCAGGACGATGTCACGATAGCAGTTGCGAAGAATGCAAGCTACGACGAGAGGACAGGCCGCGTGGTGTTTGCCGCAGGCGAGCAGGAGTGCATCCTCACCGTCACCCAGGCAGGCCAGAGCAAGTATGAGGTCCTCTTCGAGGACGACTTCAGCTGGCTCTCCGACATGATTGCAGAGTTCAACGCAGCCAACGACGTGCCGGTTTCCGATTTCGTGGGAGGCAGCTACGCTTCTCTTGCAGAGAGAATCAACACTCCGACTGCAGGCAAGCACCAGGCTCCTAACGCATATACCGCAGAGCCGTTTGCAAGCAAGTTCCCTGCAGCCCTCGAGGCAGCCGGCTACACCGACCTCAACCCTTCAGGAAAGGTGATCTACCCTCAGGACGCTTACCTCAAGCTCGGAAAGACCTCCGTCCACACAGGGCTCCAGTTCGCTCCGTTCAGCAAGCTCAAGGGCTCCAGCGCAGACGTCATCTTCAACTTCGACTGGGCAGCCATGATGACCGGAAAGTTCGCGGTCGACCAGGTAAGCCTCATCCTCAAGATCGAGGGCGAGGGTACCTTCGGCAACGGCACCAAGGTCAGCGACGCGATGTCGACTACCCAGCAGGACAACCAGGATCCGTTCTGGAAGAGCGAACAGGTCAAGATCTACGGAGTCAACGCTTCGACCAAGATCACGATCATCTCCACCCAGGGCGACGCAAGTCTCAAGACCACGGGAGCCTTCCGCTACTTCCTCGACAACATCAAGGTCGAGAAGGTATCGGAGACCGTATGGAACGACGACTTCAGCTGGCTGTCAGATATGATAAAGGAGTTCAATGCAGCCAACGAAGTTCCTGTTTCAGACTTTGTGGGAGGTACTTATGAGTCTCTTGCAGAGAGGATCAACACCCCGACTGCCGGCAAGCACCAGGCTCCTAACGCATATACCGCAGAGCCTTTCAAGACCAGCTTCCCAGCCGCTCTCGCAGCAGCCGGCTATACCGACCTCAATCCTTCCGGAAAGGTGATCTATCCTCAGGACGCTTACCTCAAGCTCGGAAAGACATCCGTCCACACAGGACTCACCTTCGAGCCGTTCCAGGGCCTCAGCGGCTCTCATGACGGCGAGATCAGCTTCGACTGGGCCTGCATGATCACCACCAAGTTCGCAGTCGACCAGACAAGCCTCATCCTCAAGATAGAGGGCGACGGCACCTTCGACAACGGCACCAAGGTCAGCGACGTGATGTCAACGACCCAGAAGGACAACGAGGATCCGTTCTGGAAGAGCGAGAAAGTGAAGGTCAGCGGTGTAAGCGCTTCGACCAAGATCACCATCATCTCTACCCAGGGTGATGAAAGTCTGAAGACCACCGGAGCGTTCCGTTACTTCCTCGACAATGTCAAGGTCTCTGTAAACTAGACCGTTGATTTTTCTGAAGAGCCGGCCAAAAGTCTTGGCCGGCTTTTTTTTATATTTTTTCGAAATGACTATATTTGAGGCTTCAGTCAGATAAACGGATGAAAGTCAAGACAGTCATACTTTTCCTGCTGTGCTCTGTCGCGGCATATGCCCAGTCCCATATGGTCTCCGGCAGGATCACCGGCAAGATCACCGATGAGGACGGGGAGCCCATCATAGGCGCAGTGGTGCAATGCTCCGACAACGGGAAGAACGGAGTCACGGACCTGGATGGAATGTACAGCATTCCGGTGCCTGAAGGGTACAAGGTGACGCTTGTCTTCAGTTATGTAGGCATGGCCACCCAGACGATAAAGACCAATGGGCACAGTCAGGTACTGGACATAGTCATGAAGTCCGACAACACACTCGAGGGGGCTGTGATTGTCGGTGCGTACGGCACCGTGCAGCGGCGTGAGGACCTTGTCGGCTCCGCCTTCCAGGTCAACTCCGATGCCCTGCGGAACAAGCCTGTGGCACGAGTGGACAATCTCCTGGAGGGGCTCATTCCCGGCATGACGATAGAGGCCAATACCGACGACGCCGGCAGCACCCGCACCAGGTACGAGACCCGCATCAGGGGCACAGGGTCCCTGAGCGGCTCGAGCGAGCCTCTGTGGGTCATCGACGGAGTGCCGCAGTACATGGGTTCCAGCACCGGCACCATGCCCGGCATGTCCTACACCGTCTCCCCAATGTCCTACATCAATGCCGAGGACATCGAGTCCATCACGGTACTCAAGGACGCCGACCAGGTCTCCATCTATGGAGCGAACGGTGCCAACGGAGTGATACTGGTGACGACAAAGAGCGGCTCCCACAACACCCCGCTCAGGGTCAACGCCTCCGTGCGCTACGGCATCTCCACGATTGACAGGAGCACCGTATTCAAGGTGATGAACGCAAGCCAGTACCTCGAGGTGGCACAGGAGGCATGGGTCAATGCCGGCAACAAAGCCTCCGACTTCCCGTACCAGGACAACGAATACAACAGCTACAGCACGACCGACACCTACTGGCCGGACGTGTACCTCGGCATGGGCGACGAAGTCACCGGCAACCTTTCGATCAACTACGGCTCCAAGAAGGTCTCCGGGCGCATCTCCGGGTCCTACTACCACAAGGACAACATCGTGCAGAGCGACACGCAGGACCGCTATACCGTGTCCTCGAAGACCGACGTCGAGCTGCTCCCGAGGATGCACTTCACGATGGGGCTCAACGCAAGCTACAACCTCAACGACATATTCTCGCTGAGCAGCAGCAGTTACCTCGAGACACCCCCGATATTCAGCCCATACCTCGAGGACGGCACGACCTACAGGCTCTACAACAATGTCTGGGACGCCACCTCCGGGAGCTTCAAGATGAAGCAGTTCTACTACAACTACGTGCCGGACAGGGAGTACAACGACAACACCCAGCGCACCGTGGTGACGGACGCCACCTTCGGTCTCAACTGGAAGATCTTCGACTGGCTCAAGCTCAGCAACACCTACGGAGTCAAGTACAATTCCGGCCACGAGGATGTCTACTCGGCAAGGACCACTCTCAGGGGCATGAGCAACGGCGTGCCCGTCGGGACATCGTCGAGGAGGGACGTCTCCTACCTCAGCTGGACCGACAACACCCTCCTCGAGTACAGGCAGAAGCTCGGAAGGTCCAGCCTCATGATGCTGGCGGGACTGGAACTCACCAGCCAGGGCAACAAATACTCCTATGTCTCCGGAAGCGGCTTCATGAACGACAAGATCAAGGAGATCGAGTACGCCGAGAATGTCAGCACGTACTCGTACACCAACGTGAAGAACACGAGGGAGATGTCGTACTTCGGCCGCGCGGAGTTCAACTTCCGCGGGCGCTACATCGTCAGCGGCAACATAAGGCGCAACGGCAACTCCATATTCGGGTCCTACAAGAAATGGGGTACCTTCTGGTCCGCCGGAGCCTCCTGGAACATCCACAAGGAGGAATTCTGGAACGTGCCGTGGATGAAGGTCCTGAAGCTCAAGGCCACATACGGCAAGGCCGGCAACTCCAAGATCGACGCGACCACGGCGACCGGCACCTACACCTACTCCGACTCATACTCCTACATGGGAAAGTCCGGCGGAGTGATAGGCTCAGTGCCAAATCCGGGCCTCTCATGGGAGACCACGTACCAGGCCAACCTCGGCCTCAACATGGAGTTCTCCAACGGCCTCGAGGTTGAGCTCGAAGGGTACAACTACCTCACCAAAGACCTCCTGAGCAAGGTCTATGTCTCCAGGACGATCTCGGAGGACCGCCAGTACGCCAATGTCGGCAAGCTCCGCAACAAGGGCATCGAGCTCTCGCTGTCCTATGACATCATCCACACCCAGGACTGGAACTGGGACATGCGCCTCAATGCCGCGCACAACCGCAACAAGATAGTGGAGCTCTACAACGGAGTGCCTACGAGCTTCGGCTCGACGATATGGATGGAAGGCTACAGCACCAACACCCACATGCTGATAAGGTGGGCCGGAGTCGACCCTCTCGACGGCTCGCCGCTCTGGTATGACAAGGACGGCAACCTCACCAAGACCTACGACTACGACAACAGAGTGCCCGGCAAGAGCAGCGACCCTGACGTCAGCGGAGGACTCACGACTTCCCTAAGGTGGAAGAACCTCACTCTCTCAGGCCAGCTCAACTACACCATCGGCGGATGGGCCAACCCGACCTACGGCCTCAGGATGATGAACGACGGCTACGACATCATCAGCAGCAACGCCGCGGTCGAGGTCTATTACTACAGGTGGAAGGAGCCCGGCGACCTCACATCCTTCCCGAAGGTCTCCAACAACACCCAGCACTCGGTGTCCTACAATGACCGCCTGCTGATGTCCAGGACCAACTTCAATCTCAGCAATGTCACGCTCAGCTACAGCTTCCCTGACACTCTAGTGCGCAGGATGAAGATGAAGGGGCTCACTCTATCACTCATCTGCGACAATGCATATCTGTTCACTCCCGGCATGAGCAGGGACTTCAACTCCTTCAAGACCATGAAGAGCGGGTACCCTGTGACCAGGACCTTCACAATGTCACTCAACATGTCACTATGAAAAGAATCATCTCAGAGATAGCAGCGCTTGCACTCCTCACGGGATGCAGCTTCCTCGACACCGAGCAGATCGGCAAGAGTGACATCGAAGGCTACTTCAGCGAGCCGTCGGCAGTACAGGCCGCCGTGTATGGCCTGATGAACCTGTCGTACTCCCTCGCGGACAGGTATACCCTGCTTTACCCTGAAGTGGCATCCGACGAGCTCGTGCTCAGCACGAGCGAGGTCACATGGGGCATGTACCAGGACTTCACCACCACTTCCGACGACGAGACGGGCGCGCTGGGCTACATCTGGAAGAACGGCTACCAGGTCATCAACAACGCCAACCAGATCATCAGCCACGTGCCTGCGATGGTGGAGGAGTTCCCGACCGATGCCGACCTTCTCGAGGCATGCATGGCCCAGGCTCTTTTCATGAGGGCATACATGCACCTGAGCCTTTGCCTCGCCTTTGCGCAGAACTACTCCTACACCGCCGATGCCTCCCATGTGGGGGTGCCGGTCATCACCGAGGCTCTCGCCCTCAACGCTCCCCCAGCAAGGGAGAGCGTTGCGAAGGTGTACTCCCAGATCGTCGCGGACCTGGAAGAGTCCCTCAGCCTCTACCCTGACGGGTACGCCTTCGACCGCAACTACCCGTCTCCGCTCGCAAGCGAGGCCCTGCTCGCCAGGGTGTACCTCTACATGAATGACTGGAAGAAAGCCGCAGAGTATGCAGGGAAGGTGATTCCGGAAGTGGGGCTCACTGACAGGAAGTACTACGTGGCGATGTTCAACGGCATGAACGAGCCTTCGGAGGACGAGATTATCCTCACCCTCAACGGCTACAAGCAGGGCTCCAGCAGCTCCTACAAGATGTACTGGAAGAGCGAGCCTAAGGCACGTCCGTCTGCCAGAGTCACCGACCTCTTCGAGGAAGGCGACATAAGGATGCAGGTGCTTTCGTATGGGGACGAGGCTGTCTGCATGAAATACGACCAGAATGACGGCGAGGCCGACGCCTACTCCAACATTCCTCTGCTGCGCGTCAGCGAGATGTACCTCATACGCGCCGAGGCAAGCCTCATGCAGCATGACATGGACACGGCAAGGAAGGACATCGAGGCCCTGCAGACCCGTGCCATGGGACACGCCGTGACCCTGGAGACGACGGGCGAGGATGAGATGGAGACGGTCATCGAGGAAGAGCGCATAAGGGAGCTGTGCTTCGAGGGACACCGCCTCTGGGACATAACGAGGCGTCACAAGGACCTCACGAGGACGGCAGACAACACATCCTCCGTCACGGAGCTGAAGTACCCTGACTACAGGTTCGTGCTCCAGATTCCTTCCGTGGAGCTTGAGGCTAACAACAATATGGTCAACAACCCGACGAGCAATGACTAGGAAGACAATTTTTCTGACGCTTGCCCTTCTTGCGGCCGTATCCTGCCAGAAGCAGCAGTATGTCATATACGACAATCCTTATGTCTATGTGTACTACTCCAACGATTCCTCCCTGTCGGAGACATCGTCGGTACTGAGCATGTCCAACAACCTGCAGCGCACATACAACGTGTGCCTCAGCAGCAGGAGAAGAGACACTCCCCTCACCGTCAGCTATGAGATAGTGGTCGGGGACGGGCTCACCGAAGGCGTGGACTTCGAGATGGTCACGGAAGGCAGCAGCGTCACCTTCGAGCCGGACACGTATGTCCAGCCGATCACGATAAAGTATCTGCGCCGCAAGGTCGACAAGACCCAGGACAACACCATCACGATACGCCTCACAGGGGCCGACAGCGAGATGCAGCTGGGCATACCGGGGGCGGTGCCGAAGAACGTGACCCACACGATAAAGAAAACCAACTAAATCCTTTATGATATGAGCAAAGAATCAAAAGAAAAGTACCTTGCGCCTGAGGCCGAGTCAGTCACGGTCTGGGAGGAAGGTCCCGTCGCCGCGAGCGGCGGAGGACAGATCGAGGACGCAAACTTTGAAAACTGGAACTTTTAAACTGCAAACAACCAAATCATGAAAAAGACAAGAATATTCTTCGCAGCGGCACTCGCACTCATCGCCGCATCATGCAACAGGGCTGAAATCGCTCAGCCGGGTACCGAGCTGACCATCACAGCGTACACGGGCGACACCAAGACATCCATCCTCGAGGACGGAAAGATATATTGGGAGCCGGGTGACAAGATCAACATCTTCTACAACGGGGAGAGCAGCGAGTTCACCTCCACCCTCACCGCTTCTGCGGCAGTTTCAGACTTCAAGGGCACCCTCAGCGTAGTATATGGCTATGACGAGACAGCCTCCAACGCTGACTTCTATGCCATCTACCCATACAGCAGCGCCAACACCATCAGCAGCGCCAACGTCCTGACCGCCACACTGCCTTCTCAGCAGACTGCAAAGGCAGGCACGTTCGCAGGTGACACCTACATCACAGTCGGCAAGAGCGCTACCCCTTCGATCGGGTTCTACGGAGTCTGCGGAGGTATCAGGTTCACTCTCAGCCGCGAGGACATCACCTCCGTATCCTTCAAGGGCAACAACAGCGAGAAACTCGCCGGCGCCCTCTCGATCGAGTTCGGAGAGGACGGCATCCCTGCCGTGACAAAGGTTGCCTCCGCCACCAACGTCATCACTCTCAATGCTCCTGAGGGAGAGACCTTCAAGGCCGGGGAGTGGTACTACATCGTGGCTGCCCCTGCCACCCTTGAGAAGGGCTTCACCATGACATTCAACACAGCCGACAAGACAGCTTCAAAGGCAACAGAGAGCAGCGTGGAGATCAAGCGCAAGACCTTCGGGTCCATGGAGAACGTAGACTCTGGCCTCGAGTTCAAGGAAAGGTCATGGTCCAATCCTACCGTCATCAATGTCGACGCCGGGACTCTCGCCTTCGAGATCAACCCGTCCACTGACAAGCCTGTCCTCGCCATGGTAAGGAACGACGGCAGCTCGAGAGGTCCTGTCCTCTTCTATGACGACATCAAGGGCGCTCCTGTGACAGTCACCCCTGAGGCGAATGTCAACAACCAGTATGTCGCCCTCGGCGTCGACGCCGCAGGCAAGGCATATGTCTACACGCAGAACTACACCACCAAGAAGGGAGAGATCTACACTTCCTCAGACCGTGTTTCCTGGACAAAGGCAGATGTCACGATCGACCAGGCCAACGCATACTACGGAGCCACGATAGGCACCATCGGCAGCGAGGCTTACATGATGACAAGCAACAATGCCAATGCTTCTGTTCCGAAGCGCAACATCAATGTGACACGCTTCAACGGCACGACATGGTCTACCGGAAGCGCCCTCGCAAACAGAGCTTCTACGCCTTATGGATATTTCCCGGTCATGAGGGCTTCCAAGAATGTCCTCTACACATTCGTGACAGATGTGTCGCAGGGTCTCACCATCTACAAGTATGACGGAAGCAGCTGGAGCAGCGTGATATCCCTCAATGCAGTTTCCGGGGACTACTCGAAGTACGGATACGGCATCTCAGAGCCTCAGGACATGACAATCGCACCTGACGGACAGATCTGGATCGCACTCGGCACATCGAACCCTATGGGATCGGCAGTCATCAAGATCGACCCTGCTGAGACAACCGACAATGTAGCACAGGTAGGTGACTTGATTCCTCTCACCAACTCCATCTCCGCACGCTCATCGCGTATCGGCATCAACCCTGTCACAGGGGCAACCTATCAGGTATACCGCAACAACGACCAGTGCCTGATGGTATCCAGACTCGACGACGACACATGGGAGTGGAAGGCTGGCGAGCAGCTCACCCAGAGCGCAGCCGGAGACATCCAGATCCGCTTCACGGCCGCCGGCAAGGGCTACATCGTCTGCACAACCAACGACCACGTAGAGATTTTCGAGACACTCTAAGAGTTTTTCGCCACTAATATCACTAAGAGATTTTCCGAGACACTCTAAGAGTTTTCCGCTACTAATATCACTTAGAGATTTTCCGAGACACTCTAGGAGTTTTCAGCTACTAATATCACTTAGAGATTTTCGAGACACTCAAGGAGTTTTTCGATAGTAATACACACTTAGAGATTTTCGAGAAGAGTTTTTCGATAGTAGTAGAGGAGGCTGGCCATTGTTTTTTTGGCCAGCCTCTTTTACTATATATGTCCGCGCCTTCCCCATTTGACATCGTATGAAAAGCACGTGACGCCTCAGCTCCTGATAATCAGCCCTTTGGCAGTTTTGCTTGCTTCATTTTCAATGCCAGGAAAACGCATAGTGAGCTGACAGCCAAGCGCATAGCCGCCACGCCTGAACCGACGGTATCCGCCTCACCAATGTTGAATGGCAGTCTGCGGGAGCAAAAGGGTGCCAAATGCTCCCGGAACAGAATCTTCAGATGCCATCGGGAGCAAAAGAGTGCCAAACGCTCCCGGAGCAGGAATTTC
>R20__coassemble_1211_pt1 | contig 15306 bp, 13 predicted proteins | sample R20__metabat2_low_PE_021 | metagenome-assembled genome bin R20
ATGGAGAAGGTCTTTCCGGATCCAGGTGTTCCGACGACCCATGTGCCTCGAAATGGATTGACGATATTGACCCAGCCGTGGCGGAACTTGCCCTTGTAGTAGTAGCGCATCGGTATGTTCACGCTGTACCTGTTCTCGATCTTCTCCTCGCACTGGACGAACGACTCGTTCTCGAAGTTGAAGCGGTCCTTCAGGAGTCCCTCCTTGAGGAACTTGGAGATATTGTCCAGCGCGACATGTATGAGGACGGTGCCGGTGACGGTCGTCATCATGTAGAGCCACCTGTTCAGCGCTATCGTGTAGATGCGCACGTCCATCCTGTGGCCGAAGAGCCAGACGGAGAGGACGACGGTGAAGATGCCTCCGACAAGAGGGTAGAGCACCTGCCGTCTTGCGTCGAACTCCAGCTGCTTCTTGTTGCGCGTTCCGATGCAGGTGATGCAGATGAGAAGGAGAGTCGCCACCTTGCTCCATATGAGGTTGCCGTCATTGTAGATGAACCATCTCTTCATCCTGGAGTGTATGTCGCAGACGATTCCTCCCCAGAAGTCGAGCATCTGGGGATCGACGGCATACATGAAGAACTCCACGATGACGGAGATGTATATGAGGGACCGGAAGATCTTGTATCCGGTAATAAGGTCCTTGCTTTCTTCCATACAGTTAAGTGATCCTTCCTTTACTGACGCTTGAAGTGGTTGGAGCTGGGCAGCTTGACGCCCAGGCTGACTCCCGAGCGGAAGAGGTCATCCCTTCTCGGGAGCATCACGTCCACCCCGGCCCGCCAGTAGACCCTCCACCCGTGACGCAGGGCATAGTTGTGCTCGTAGCCGAGATGCACTCCGGCCACGAACTTGTCCGTGTTGCTGCCCGCTGACGCTCCGATACGGACACAGCCGTAGCGGTTCCTCGCCCTGTAGACGCAAGGCTTCACGGCAAATCCGACACCCCATGTCTTGTAGCCGTCAAGGAGATTGTCGCAGTTCCTGTCATACTTCAGGTAGCCTGTCGCAAACACCTCCCACGCATTATGATAGCGCGTCTCATGTTCCCAGAAGAGGAAGGCCTGTGCCGCAGGCTCGTAGAGCAGTCCGGCTCCCAGGCCGATACGGTCACTGTGGCTCTGCGCACTGGCAGTAACTGCAGCCAGTGTTAGGACCGATATGATAAGTGTTCTTCTCATGATCAGTCCTCCTCCAGTAGTGAATGGTCAAAGGAGTCGGCATAGAGCACGTCCTCGTAGTCTATTGTGAGGCTGATGGTCCTGCCGCTGATCTGTCTTTCGCTCATCTCGATGCTCAGCACCTTGTCGTTCGGGAAGGTCAGTTTCCTCAGGACGATGACATTCCTGTAGCCGTGCCTGAAGGACTGCGTGTTCTCCATGGTCATGACCGGATCGAGCTCTATGCTCTGGCAGTTGGTGGCCTTCGTCTGTCTCTTGTCATCGAGCTTGACCCTTATCTGGTCGATGTCAAAGCGTATGTTGGTGCGGTTGTCCACGCTGAAGTCGATGAAGAAGTAGTCCCCGACAGAGTATATGTTATTGAGACGCATGGTCATGTGGTGCATCCTTGTCGCCACGTTGCGGTATCTGGCGGGGGAGTTCCATATGCGTCTTGCAAGGAACGCCATGTCCTCCGTGGTCATGCTGACGGCGGGGTTGTGGTAGCTCTGGGACTCGTCCAGGTGGATCTGCTTGTCGGTCACCGCCTCCTCCGGTCTTGTGGTGTAGACCAGGGCGTACTGCGTTCTCCATCTCTCGGTCACTATGGTCACTATGGCCAGGACCTCACCGTCGGAATGGACCTCGGCCCCTTCCTTGGGCTTGAGTCGGATGGTGTTGCTTATCGGCTGGTCTCCGGCTATCTGGTCGGTGCTGATGTCCACGAACCTCACGGGCTCCGCAGCAGTTATCATGGTGGTGACCTGCTCGTTGACAGTGAGCAGCTCCAGCTCCCTGTAGGTCTGCTGCGCAAAGAGTGGAGCACTTGAAATGATGCACAAGGTGAGTGCAATTAAATGTCTTATATGCATGATATTCTGTAATTAGTCATTCTTCGTTTCCCTTCCGTTCACCAGATAGACGAACGTGCCGTACTTGAGCTTGGCGCTGTTCTTCTTGACGGCCTTGCCGAGGGCGCTGGTCGTCCTCTGGTAGGCGTTCTGCACGGCCTGCATGCCCCACTGCGAGAGACTGTTCGAGTAGCTTCCCTGGTTCATGCTCATGTTGGAGGTCATGGCTCCGCTGGCGACATCCTTCGCCGTCTCGCGGAAGCTGCTTCCGGGCACATAGAGCCCCTCCAGCCCGTCGGTGTCGTAGATGCTGAGACTGACCTTGACGATGTCGTCTCCGAGCATGAGGCTCTTCACAGTCCCCTTGACCCTCTGGCTTCCGAAGCCGTTCATCGTGGCGTAGATATAGCTGCCCCTGGGCATCATGACCTCGCCGATCTCGATGTCATCCAGAAGCCGCAGCCTCACGCGGCTGCCGTCAACAGCCTTGATGTCCTCGTCGATGATGGCCTTTATCAGGTTCGGCTGCGGATCGTTCTCTGAGAGCGTGTGGAAATAGTCCGATGACTGTTTCACTCTCTTCACCACCTCCTGCGCATCCTCCGTCTCCGAAGGCTGCCTGACGGCATTTTCATTGACGGTGACGGTGCCCGAGGCTGAAGTCGTGGCGTTGGCTGCACCCTGCACTGAGGCCTCGCTCTGCTCCCTTATCTGCGAGAGTGCCTGGTCCAGCTCCTGCTGCAACTGTCTTTCTCTTGCCTGGCTCTGGATGAGACGCTCCCTTTCGGTGAGAGGGAAGGACTCCGTATCCTGGAGACCGGCGCCCCTCTCGGCGCTCTGACGGAGCTGCTCCTCCATCTCGCGCATTCTTGCCGCCGCTTCCACCGAATCCCTGTCGGCATCGGAGTAGTTGGACTGGTATTCCTCCGTCCCGGCGTCGGGGTCGTCACGCTCTATGTTGCTGATGGCAGTCAGGTCATCGATCTTGCCGTATGACTTGAGCATGCTCTCGTACTTTCCCTCAAGCTCACCGCCGACCCTGGCCTGCGGCAGGTCCGGATTGAGGTACTCGGTGCTCTGGAGGCTGGGGTCATTGATCTCCGCCTTCTCCGTATGCAGCATGTCGATGACGAAGTAGCCGGTGAAGAGAAGGGGAAAGTAGACAATCGCCGGAAGGATGTATTTCGGCTGCTTGAAGTTTATCTTACTCAGTGGTTTCATTGTTAGTATGTGGTGTTATGGTGTGTGCCTTGCGGATCCTCTCCATGAGGAGGCGCTCCTGTCTCTGCGTGGCTGAGCCGGACTCCTTCTGTAGGCTGTACGCCCTTGTCATGTGGTATATGTTAAGGCCGAGACAGCCTATCACGGACCCGAACACTATGGCAAGGAAGAGCCTGCGGTGGTTGTCCGCGAACTTCTGGATATGTGCTGCCAGACGGTCCAGGCCGGTCGCACGTGCGAACCTGCGTCCCGCCTCGACGTCCTTCTCGTATTTCTCTTTGTACTGGGGATCATTCTTGTCCGGCATCCTCTCGCCGATGATCATCTTCCTGAAGTTTCCCATAGTGCTAGTAGTTTGACTTGTTCTTCTGCTCGATGTCCTTGTTCAGGAGCGTTCTCCAGTTCACGATGAGAAGGCCGTGGGGGTTGTTGTCAGTGCGCGGCACTCTCTTGAGCTGTCCTGCCGTGACGAGCTCACGCATCAGGATGCTGCTCCTTCTCTCTATCCTCTGACGGCCGTAGTAGGTGAACTCCATCTTCTGTGTGTCCACCTTGATGCTGTCACAGTAGATGCTGAAGACGGCGCTCGTTCCCATGATGTTGGAGTAGAAGCCCTTCTCCTTCAGCGTGTTGTACTGGGCCAGTCCAGACTCGTCCACCAGGTACATGGCCTTGTCCATGGTGTACTTGATGTACTTGTCGTCAGGAGCCAGCGTGAAGAAGTAGTGGTGGAACATCTCCACATGGCTCTTGGCCTCGACCTCCAGGGTCTCCTCCATGCCGTTACGCTCGACGAGGATCGGCACGTTGCCGTCCAGCACGTAGACCTTCTGCTGGGCGTCTGTCACCATGCCGCGTGCCGTCAGGATGCTGGCCACGCTGATGATGATGCAGCCCGTGATGAAGAGGGCGCAGATGATGCCGACCAGCCTGATCTTGTTTTCCAGATTCTTGATTACCATTGTATTCTCTAGTTTATTGTTGTCGTTACATGACCGTTCCCTTGAGCATGCCGGTGGCGGTCTGCTTTGCCTGCTGCGCCACGCCCTCTCCGAAGTTTCTGGTGGAGAAGGCGGTGTCACCCTCAGGTATCATCCATGCCGCCAGGTCCGGGACGAGATTGAGGCACTTCAGGGCCACGATGCTCGCCGCCATCAGGTAGCCGGCGGAGAAGAAGGCGTTCTGCAGGAAGGCCGCCATGGTGGACTCGCTGGCCGTTATGGCCGTGAGGTTCTCCACCTGTATGCACAGCACGATGTCGAAGAGCAGCAGGACATAGAAGCCCACGAAGTAGAGCATCGCCCCGTAGAAGTGGACCGTCAGGTACCTGATGAGCCACTTGGCCCATGCCCCTTCCCATTTCGGGAGGAGGGAGAAGGCCCACTGGATCGGCCCGAAGATGGTCAGCATGCCCAGCAGGATCTGCTGGCAGTAGATCGTTCCCCACCATCCGATGCGGAAGACGATCAGCGCAATCAGCATGATGATCTTGTCAAGACCGACAATGGCTCCGGCCGTGAGGGAGGTGAACCACAGCTTCGAGGCGTCCTTCTCCATGCTTGTCACCTCCTCCACGCCAGTCTGCTCCATGGTCGCCTCAATGAGGCTCGGGTCCGAGGTGCCGCTTCTCGCCACGTCGGCCTTGGCCTGCAGGTCCTGGTAGAGGGTGTCCCTGACGTAGATGAGCTCCTGCACCTCCTGGAACTTGTCGCTTATCTGGCTCGCCTCCGCCTCATAGAGGTCATGGGTGTAGGAGCCGATGCAGTTCGGTATGTAGGAGAGGAAGTCAAGGACGCACCAGGAGTTGTTGCTGCTGGTAATGCCCGTGTCTGCCGGCGGATACCACCAGCAGAGGACCACGCTCACGAAGAGCGGCCGGAAGAGCTTCAGCACATCCAGCGGCTCGTGCTTCACCATCATCTTGTAGGCCATGCCCGCGGCCACCACGATGGAGAAGAGGGCGGCAAGCGCCATGCACATCTGCAGTATCCACCAGAACGGACCCTGCGTTCCGGTGAAGGTGGCGTCGGTGAGGAACTCGTTGGTCTGGAAGATGACATCGTCAATCTCCTCCTCAAGGATGTTGATTCCCAGGTCTGAAATGATGTCTGACATGCTCTTATTCGGTTATGGTGTTGGATGATGTGCCCTTCCATCTGCTTCGGGCCTCGTCTGCTATCTCTGCCGTGCGGTCGGTGCGGGTGAGCGTCGCTCCCATGGCATCGGCCACGTTCCTTCTGCTGCAGAGCGACACGATGAACCTGACGAGGAGCTCGTTCTGGCTGGACAGGTCCTCGTAGATGCTGACGTACTCCTTCTTCCTCTGGGCGTTCGGCATATAGGCCTCGCGTGTGGCCGTGATGGCGGTCCTGATGACATTGCAGTACTCCATCCATCTGGCCCTGTCGGAAGGGGAGCCCCCGGCCCGGACGATCCTGTCGATGTTGCCCTGGAAGGACTCCAGCTTGCTCTCTATCCTGGCCCCTTCGGTCTGCCAGGCGAGGTCAACCTTGCGGTCGGCCATGTTAAGAGCCTCTACTTTGGCCCTCGCCGTGAGGGCGGAGTCGATCTTCTCGGCCATGTCCGTCTGGCCGTAGAGAGCGGCGCTGGCCTCGGTGCGGAAGCCCAGCTTGTTCTTCTCGGCGGCCGTCTTCCGGTAGCCGTTATGTAGAAGGCTGTAGTAGGCGGCAGGCTTGAGCGTGCCGGACCCGATCTCCATGACCGTCACCTGGTTCATCTTGGACTCGTCATGGTTATATGTCACATACTGCGCCTTCGAGGTGAAGGCCGCTGAAAGCAGTGTAGCAAGTAGTATCAGTCTTTTCATTGTCTGTCAATATTTAATAGTCCAGTTTTCCGGCTCCACGCCAACGGCCGTAGGCGCCGTCAAGTATCTCCTGTATGCTCTTTGCCCTGTAGACCTGTGCCTTCCAGTATCCGATTCTTACCTGGATGTACTTCCACGTGTCGAAATAGGCCGTGTTAAGACATTTCCTTATCCGGTCCAGGCTGCCGTTGATTCCGGTGATGACAGCCATCAGGTCAGCAGTCGAGCAGGCTGCCGCACCTGTGGCATAGAGGACAAGGTCCGTGAATGACCTGTATATCTGTTCGCCCTCCTCGGCGACCCTCTCCAGCATCCTGCGGTTCACGCTGATGATGAGCGTGTCCGTGCTGACGATGTCACCACGGCTCAGGCACTTGTCGTAATAGGCGGACAGCATTGTCCTGTAGTCGCCGATCCTGTCATGTATGGTCTCGTAGGTGTCATAGGTGTTAAGCGATGTCCTCAGTGTCTGGTACAGGAGGTCAATGACGTCAAAGGCCCTGGTGTACTTGTCCAGCTCGACGTTGATCTCCCTGTAGTCGACATTGGCGTCCTTGCTGTAGTCATGCAGCAGGGCGTTGCTCTGCTCCAGGGTGGCCCTTGCCAGCAGGAGGCTCCTCTGGTTCTTGTGGTCACTGATGTAGGCTTCCACGGAAGGTACATCGAAGCTCCACTGGGCCCTTGCCCCGAGGGGAAGGAGCATCAGAAGAAGGATAAGTGTGTTTCTGAGGTTTCTCATGATTCTTCCTCCTTATTCTCCTGTCCGGTCATCCTTGCGGTTTCTTCCGGATGCGCTCTGCATCCATCTCTCGTGGCACTCCTCAAGGATGCTCATCCTGCGTCCCTCATTGTCATTGACATAGGGGGCGATGTCCTTGAGGATGTCAAGGAAGTCCCGCTTGTAGCTCATCATCTTCTCCAGTGATACAAGATCCGAGTAGATGCGCGTTATTCTTGTGTCTATCTCCCTCGCTATCTCCAGGCGGTCGCTGGACCAGAGGAGATGGTAGGTGTCTGATGTTTCGTCTTCCGGGACGGTCTCGGACCTGGCGTACTCCACTGACACCTTGCAGGAAGGGTGCTGCCTTGCGACCTCGGAGACCTTCCGGTTGACTTCGTCAGCCTTCTGCTGGTCCGTCATAGAGTCATCGAAGGTCAGGATGTCCACGACCTGCGTGTCCGAGTACTCCGTTGTCAGCTTCCAGTCGATCTGCACGATGGCTCGACGGATCTTTATTCCAAGGAACCACTTCGGTTTCCTGGCGATGGAGAGCGTCGCCGTGAAGGTCACCGTTCCCCTGATGTTCGGGATTGAGGCGTGTCTTGTGAAGGTGTATCCGCTCCATGACCCGGCATCCTGCCAGGTGAGGTCGAAGGAGCTTTGCAGCTGCTGCATGATGGCAGGGATTCTGTTGTAGTCATCGGTCTGCACCTGCTCGCCTTCGTCTGCCTCCTCTATGGCGCTGTTGATGTCATTGAGCTGCTTCTGGAGGCTCTGCAGCTCCGTCTTCATGCTGGCGATCCTGTCCAGGTTGCTGTTGTAGGTCTGTCTCAGCACCGCTGCATCCTCAAGGTCAGCCTCACGTATCTGGCTGAGAAGGCTCTGGTTCTCCTTCTCGATCTGCGCTATGTTCTCACTGGTCTGGTCAATCTGTGCCTGGAGATCCGCTCCCTGGCTCTGCAGCTCGGAGGTGTCCGTTCCCTGGTCCGTGACGGTGGTCATCATGGAGCACTCCCTGGTATGGGAGGAGAGGGAAGAGGAACACTTGTCGCACTTGTACTGTGTGCTGCCTTCCGAGAGTGTGGCGCCGTTGCTGCAGGTGACGCTGATGGTGGCGGTCTCGATTCCCGCGATCTTCTTCTCGTCCGTGGTCTGGTACCAGTTCTTCTGGTCTGTTCCTATCTTGTAGACATAACCCTCCTCATTGTCATTGAACTCGGAGAGCCGGGCGTTCATCTGCGCCTGGAAGGTGGCCAGGTCCATCGAATAGGAGTCAAAGACATCCTCATAGACCTCTTCTGTGATGTCCCAGCTCCTGGTCACGGTGATGGAATAGGCATAGGCCTTCTTCTTGAGTTTTCCGCTGCTGCTGTTGATGAGATAGGACAGCATCGAGGACGAGAACGTGTAGGTGTAGTCGTCGTTCTGTGAATTGAGGCTGCTGACCATGCTCCTTGACCATCCGGCATGGCTCTCGCTGTTGGAGAGTATCGACTCCCTCTGCGATGCGGTGGGGGAGAAGCCTGAATCGCTTGTGCTTATCCTGTACCAGTGGCTTCCGTCAAGGATGTCATCCCTGCCTGTCGGAGGCGTGTACTGGCAGAGGGTCTCGCTGCCGCTGTCCTGTCGGTAGATGTACCATCTCTGGGTGTAGTACTGCCCCAGGCCCTCCCTGGCGTAGTCGTCTATCCATGAGGTGAGGTTATAGTCACTGAACTCAAAGAGATTGGAGAGGCCGTCCTCGCCTCCGATGATGCCCATGATGGCGGGGCCGATGCCCTCGTCAAAGGAATGGAACAGCTCCGAGTAGTTGTCCGCTATGGTGATGGCGGCACCGATCTTCCCTGAGAAGAGATCATTGAAATTGCTGCTCTGCAGGATCTGCCCGGCAAGGTTCGACGCTCCGGCCGATGCCAGACCGGCTCCCATACTGTAGAGCCTGTCGATGTCCGCCTTGAGGTTCTCCTTGGTAAGGTTGTCTCCCGCCTTGGAGAAGTCATCGAGGATCTCCCTGAACCCGACACCGCCGAGCTCGGAGAGACTGAGCATGTCCGCTATCTGGCTGCTCACCTGAAGGAAGGCGATGTCCCCGAAGGAGAGCGTGCCGCTGGTCACTACGGACTCGAACTGCATGCACAGGGACTTGGTCTCGTCACATATCTTCATGAGGTAGGTCCCCCAGTACATGGCGTTCTGGGGACTCCTGAGCATCATGCCGGCCACTGTCCAGATCTTGGGCATTATCTTGGACGACACCATGCTGTATATCCGTCTGTAATAGTAGTTCTCTGTGGAATTGGACCAGATGCCGAGCTCGGTCAGAGCCTGGCGGTCCATGTATTTGGATGAGAAGATGCCGGCCGCGGCCACCTCGGCGGCGGAGTAGTCCTTCAGCACGGACTTGACCTGCTCGTTGTAGAAGGCCTCCGCGGCGCTCTCGGTGCCGTAGGCCCCGACCATGGCGGCCACGGTCTTGAGGTCGATGTTGACACTGTAGTACTGTGCCCTGACCTCGACATGTGAGGCCAGGGTCAGAAGGAACAGTATGGCGGCAAGACATCTTCTCATGGTCATTGTCTTTCTTTAAGGTTAAGCACATGACCGGCTGCGTTGACCTTCTGCGCGAAGGCCAGGGACTTGTCGATGCCGCTTCTCTCCCAGTCACGGCAGTAGGCCTCAATGGCCTGCCTGTGGTTGCAGCGCATCTCTGCCTTGTAGAGCTTGAGGGCGTCCTTCTCGGCACGCTCCGTGGTGTAGGTCATGTAGCACTCATGGGGCTCCTCGACCCCATAGACGGCCCCGACCTGGCCGCGTCTGATGAACACCTCACGGAAGAAGCTCCTGCCTTCCTTGTTCTCCAGACGGTTGATGGTGAATATCTTCTTGCAGTCCACCTCGGTGAGCCCGAGGATGGCCTGTATCTCGTCGAAACGCTCCCTGAACTTGCTCTGGTCAAGAAGCATCACGACATCGGAGTTGTTGATGATGGCCTCCTTGACGATAGGGGAGCCGATGATGTCCTGGATCTCCTGGGTCACCACACCCACGCTCGCCCAGAACTTGCGGGCGGTCTTGTACAGGTACTTGATGTACTCCGCCATCATCGGGCTGGCGATGGCCTTCCATGCCTCCTCGATGACAAGCACCTTGCGGTTCTTCTTGATTCTCATCTTCTGGATGAAGAGGTCCATGATGATGAGCGTGACAAGAGGGAAGAGGAGCGGGTCGTCCTTGATGGAGTCGATCTCGAAGACGATGAACGTCTCGTCGAAGAGACTGGTGTCCAGGTCCTCATTGAGGGTCACCTCATGGGCTCCGCCCCTGTAGAAGTCCTTCATGAGGTAGTTGTAGGCGGCGAGGTCGATGCCGCTGAGATGGTTCTCCTGACATATCTGAGGGATCCTCTCCACGCTGAACTCATAGAAGGAGTTGAAGCAGAGGGATGTGATCTTTCCTGAGAAATAGCTGTCATAGTACTCCGTGATGGTCTGCTCGATGAGCTTGTCCTCGGTCTTGGAGACCTCTCCCTTGGGACCTTTCCAGATGAGCATGACAAGGTTCTTGAGGAATCCGATCTTCTCGATGTTGTACTCCTCCCGCTTGATGCGGAACGGGTTCATGGTGATCGGATGCTCCTCCGTATAGCTGATGTACTTCCCGCCGACATACTCGCACAGTCCCTCATAGGAGTTGCCGGTGTCGACCATGACGATGTCCGTGTTCTGCTCCCACATCTGTCTCACCACGGAGTTCATGTGGAAGGACTTGCCGGAGCCGGAAGGGCCGAGGCAGAAGAAGTTGGAGTTGTCCGTGATCTTCTCCTTTCCCTCCTTTCCGCTGATGTCGATGGCGACAGGGACACCCTGGCGGTCCGTGTAGTAGATCTTGAGGGGAGTGTCCTCGCTGTGCTGTATCCTCTCCTTGTACATCAGGCATGCGGCGGCATCGCCCAGGGTCAGGAAACGGTCATAGTCCTGGCTCATGCTGAAGCAGTTGCCGGGGAAGGAGTTCACGAAGAGTTCCAGCTGGTTGTAGGCCCTCTTGCTGATATGCATGCCCAGTCTCGAGAAGGCGTTCTCGATGTAGTTGGTGCATTTCTGCATGTCCGTGCCTCTGCCGGTGATGACCGCAAGGTTGAAGTGGCTGTAGACAAGCTGCTTGCTCTCCCTCGCTATCACCTCCTGCACTTTCCTGATGTCCTCGACGGCCATCTGGTTGGCAGGGTTCGAGATGCTGGCATGCCTATTCTTCTTCTTGTCCAGTGCGGCCAGCTCCTTCTTCTGTCCGGGAATGAAGATCATCTGGTTGTAGATGACCGTCATCGTCTCCGGGATGGAATCGACAGCACTGACCAGATCCACAGGCATGGAGGTGTTGTTCACCTCTATGCTGGTGAACGGTCTTATGAGGGAGGGGAGATTGACGCAGTCCACATCGACCAGGGAGTACATCTTGCAGCGTCTGTCACCCATGCTGATGCACTCGTCGTCCACCTTGATGCCGGACATGGAGACAATATCGTCAGAGAAGTTCATGGCGAAGTAGCGGTCCACATACCGGCTGGCCTCCTCCTTTCCGAGGAACTGAGACCTGATGCCCGCGTCGGAGAGCAGGTCCTTCACCTTCCTTATCTTGACCAGGAAGTCACGCCACCTGCGTGAGTCATAGGACATGAGCTTGGCCTTGCGGCATTCCTGCGTGATTGTAAGATAGGTGCAAGAGTCCGTGTACTCTCGTCCCCTGAAGTATCTGAAATAGCTGTCGGAGAGAAACTCGCGCTTCTTTCCGCCGTCATCCTGGAAGCGTTTCTTCGTGAAGATGTCCTGCTTGTGGATGGCGTACCCTTCCCCGAGGGTGAGGGCGATGGAGGTGAAGAGGCTCGTGAACTCATAGTAGGCGTCGATATTGGCGGAGTACTTCTGTACGGGGTTCTCCATCCTCAGTACAGCTGAGTATTCGCCGGTCTTGGTGTAGAGCACGCCGATACCTTCCACGTCCTCCACCGTGAAGTAGATGTCCTGGAAGATCTTCTTGCGCTTGCTCCCCGTTCCGAAAGCCAGAACCGAGATCGCCATACCTGAAAGGATGGCCGCTGTTGTCAGAATTACATATAATACCATTGATAGTCTGAAATGACAGGCCCGTCCTGAACCAGGGCAGGGCCTGCCGGTAGTTTGAACATTATAGTCTCTTCGAGTATGCGAAGATGTAGACGCCCCGGTCCTCCTTCTTGGTGTGCAGCCCCTTCCTCTGCTTGAAGAGGATGAGGGCGGCACCTGATGAGACTGAGATGACCAGGGCCACGAGCCCTGCAACGAATCCTGCCAGGCAGTAGATGATGATGAAGCCTAGTATGGCTCCGCCGACCGCTCCGGCCGCCCAGTAGATGTACCTGCCCTGAAGACCCATAAATTCAAGGGGGCGTTGCAGTCCCCTGAAGAGTGGGTAGTCTGGGTAACGGATTTCCTTTTCTGTACTTGTCATTCATCTGTCTCCTTGATCGTTTGTCGGCTAGAGGCCGAAGAAGAGAGGAAGGGCCTGAGCTGCGGCAACGAGGAAGATGCAGGCTCCGACGACCATCATGATCTTCTTCTTGAAAATTTGCTGCTTGAATGTAAAGTATTGATTATCAGTGTATAGATTTTAGCAAAACTCGCAAAAGAAACAAAACAGAAACAAAAATGACCGAAAACCCCAGATTGCAAACAAGAGATAACATTTATTAACGTGGAAAGCATCGGAAATTTTCCGATTGTTGCATTTGGTGGATGATTATGGAGAGTAGTGATGTAAAACAAATGCCGTTGGGTGGAGGTGGGAACAACGAAGAGAAGCGAAATGGTATCTAAACTCTCCGACTTAATTTCTGCAAATAATGATGCGGATAACGACTAAAAAAGTACGAAAACTGCCAAACAAAGTTATCATTAATGTTAAAAATAACCTAAATTTGGGAATTTCTTATCTATGTTGATTATTATCTCACAAAAATTTATTACTTTTGCAGCAAAGTTAAAACATATAAACATGGAAGAACGTAAACTTAATAGGCTTAAAGTCGTTTTAGCAGAAAAGGATAAAACGGGGCGATGGCTTAGTGAACAAATTGGCAAAAGCAACTGCACCGTTTCCAAATACATAAACCAAAAGGTGCAACCAGATCTTAAAACTTTAAACACTATTGCTAATATCTTGGACGTTGACGTCAAAGAACTTTTGGTAAGCAATAAGGACTAAATATCTCAAGCAATGAAACTTTTTGAAGATTACAAAAATGATGCGCCAAATCAAATTACAATGGCTAATGGCGCCTTCTATCCAGACATTTTAGTTCAGGCATGCGAATTATATAAGCCTGTTCTTGTGTATTTTAGCCAGTTACTCGTCACTTCTGCATCATCAGAAATACTACTAAAAGAGATAACGAAATTGACACAAACATGGATGCGAATCCAACTTCTTCGAGTTTTTAGAAAGTATGTATCTCCAGATACGTCCGTTGAGATGCTAAAATCCAAGAACAAGATACCCATGGTTTGCAAAACGTTTGGAAAGGATTTTCGTCCTATAAGTCTTGTGCAAAAGAAGTTCAATGAGCGTCCTCTTCCTGATGAAGCTTTATGCGCCATTTTATGGGAATATAAGGATAGAGGTCAAAAGGGATATTCTCTAACAGAAAATTTCTTTGACATGATTCAATCTAAATTTCCAAATTATACTATCGAAGGTCCTAAAAGGGCTGGAGCCGATGTTCAACTAAAAAATGTTTTTCCAGACTATCCCAACCCCACACGTCCTGTTGACTTTATCATTCGTGACAATAACAAGAAGGTTCTTGCTATTGGTTTAGCTAGGTATGACAGTGATAGAGGTGGAGCACAAGAAGATGACAGAACAGGCGGATATAACAATTGTGCAAAAGAAATCTTAGCATATACAAAGTCTAAGAATTTAAATACAAAAATCATATTTCTCAATGATGGTCCAGGACTTTTATTGGGTTCTATGTGGGATGACTATTCTAAGTTAGAAAAGATTAATCCTCAGAGAATAATGGTCTTGACACTTCGTATGATGAATGAAAGACTTACTGAAAAATGGTTAAATTCTTAAATTGAATCACATGGCAGTAGGCATTACAGCTAACTCTTGTTCGACAATATCGACAATCTCTGTCATTCCACAAAACGAAATTTCGTTCAAATGCATTAGAGAATACAATGGCACAGCAATTAAAAGACTGTATCATGCTGACAACTTAGACGCATTGAACTATCTTATTCGTGATGAAAAAGTATGTGGCAAAGTGGATCTAATATACATAGACCCACCTTACAATACTGGTGGCGCCTTTGAGACCAGGGATTTTAAGCATGCATACAATGACAACTTCACTACTGAAGGATATGTCAGTTTTATGCGAGCAAGGCTTTCTCTTATGCATGAGTTATTGTCACCTGAAGGATCGATATATGTTCATTTGGATAGCAATATGGTCTTTCATATTAAGATTTTAATGGATGACATCTTTGGAGAACGAAATTTTCGCGGTATGATTACGCGAAAAAAATGTAAATCAAAGAACTTTACTAAGAAAACCTACGGAAATATATCTGACTATATTTTATTCTATAGCAAGTCTGACACTCCGAAGTGGAATAGACCTTTCGAGGAATGGTGTGACGAAAAAATACTAAAAGAGTATCCCTTTATTGAAGAGGGAACAGGCCGTCGTCATAAAAGAGTGCCTTGCCATGCGCCAGGAACAAGAAATGGGGCGACGGGCGGACCTTGGAGAGGTCTCATGCCACCTGAGGGCAAACATTGGCAATATACTCCTGACAAGTTAGACGAAATGGATGCAAGAGGCGAAATTTATTGGTCTTCCAATGGTAATCCGAGAAGAAAAGTATATTTGGACACGAGTAAGGGTATTCCTGTACAAGATATATGGCTGGATTTTTTGGATGTCAACAATCAGAATACATGCCAAACAGGATATCCTACGGAGAAAAACATTGATATGCTTAAGCGTATAATAGAGACATCGTCAAATGCAGGAGATCTTGTGTTGGATTGCTTTGCCGGTTCTGGAACAACGCTAGTTGCTGCCGAAGAACTTGGTAGACAATGGATTGGTGTAGACATTGGCGATGAAGCCATAAAAATCATACAAGAAAGATTTGAGAACGGCACTAAACCTATAGGTGATTATGTGTCTAAGAAGAAAAAAAAGAAAGATTTAACTTTGTCTTTCTTCGACACTTTAAACTTTGATGACGAGCAAAAAGAGTCTATTGCAAGTAAAAAGAAGTTAGTCGAATATCAAATCCTTGAGGAAATTTAAGTGCATTCATCTTATTAAGATTGATACCCAACATTGTTAACCCGCTGATTTTTAGCATTATTGCCAAAGGTCAGCGGGTTAACTGTTCCCAAAACGAGTCATGGAAACCATATTGGGAACACAAGATGATGTCAGAACCATCCGCAGCACCTGCCGATGATCATGACCACTATTGCA
>R20__coassemble_1219_pt1 | contig 15236 bp, 10 predicted proteins | sample R20__metabat2_low_PE_021 | metagenome-assembled genome bin R20
AATACAAATTCATGGGAGTCGATGTCGAATTTCTCACCGGCGAAGCCGAGGCGCACAAGGTCGAACCAGCGCTGGCCCTCGATAGCAAATTCACGTCCGCGCTCGTCACAGAGTTCCTTGAAGAACTCAGTGGAAGAACCGGTGGTGAAGGTGTCGAGGCCTGCGCGCTCGCGGGTCTTGTTCATCCATGTGCAGGCGTCGGCGAGATTGTTGTTGCGTGCCAGTGCCTCAGCATACAGCAGCACTATATCGGAGTAGCGCAGGAGCGGCCAGTCGTTGCCGACCTGCGTGATGTATGTCCCGTCATAGTCGTCATTGTACTTCCTGATGGCATAGATGGTGTTGGACTTCTTGATGTAGTCGTCGATGAGAGAGTAACGGTTGTCCTTCTCCGCATCATAGATGCTCTTGAACTCGACTGTCGGGTTCAGGCGGTCGGCAGCCACACCGGTGTTGGATGAGTACCAGTAGCCATGGCCGGCGCCGTCGAGGGTCTTGTTGTAGGTAAGTCCGAATATCCACTCGCTGTTGAACTTGTTGTTGACGTCGAACGCCGCCTCCGTGGTCTTCGTGAGACCATAGCCAGGCTGCGAGAGCGCAGTCTTCAAGGTGGATTCCGCCTCAGAGTACTTGCCCATGGTGAGCTGCATCTTGCCGAGCAGGGAGATGGCCGCCATCTTGGTGGCGCGTCCCTTCTCGGTCGAGTAGGACTCGGGCAGAAGCTCATATGCCTCGGTGAGGTCAGATACAAGGAGCTTGTACATTTCATCCTCCGTGCAGCGCGGAACGGTCATGGACTCTGAAGGCGAGGTGACTTTCGTCACGATCGGGACGACGCCGAAGCAGCGGTACAGCATCGAGTAGAACCACGCGCGGATGAAGAGACATTCACCCCTGTGCTGACCTTCGGTGGAATAGGTGAAATCCTTGGAGGCGAGATGGTCCAGGACATCGTTGCAACGATAGATACCGTTGTACCACGCGTCCCACCAGCTGCTCATGAGGCCATTGGCTGCCTCCTCCTCGAAATGGTCTATGTCATAACGGTCAGCTGTCGAGACCGCCATCGAATTGAGCACGCACTCGTCGCTTCTGTATGCAAGTTCTGTTATATAGCATGCGCTCTGGGTCTTGAGCTTCACGTAGCAGCAGGTCACAGCCTGCTCGAAGTCGCCCTCAGTCTGATAGAAGTTGCCCTCGGTCACAGAGTTGGCCGGGTACTCCTGGAAGAATTTGTCCGTGCAGGATGCAAGCGCCGCACCGACGGCCACTATGACTAAAATATTCTTGATTTTCATGACTGTGTTCATTTAGAATGTCAGGTTAAGTCCGAAGGTGAATGTGCGAGGGAGAGGGTACGAGCAGTAGTCCTCGCCAGGGCGGAGCGCATCGCTCGAGTTCTTGTTGACCTCAGGATTGTAACCAGTGTAGTTGGTGAAGGTGAAGACATTGCTGCCCTGGATGTAAATGCGGGCCTTGCTGATGTTGACGGCGTTGGTGACCTTCTTCGGCAGGGTATATCCGAGGGTGATGTTCTGCAGGCGCAGATAGCTTCCGTCCTCGATGTGGAAGGTGCTGGTGCAGGAGCCGTTGTTGCCCTGGCTCTTGCGCGTCGCGCGGTTGAGCTCGCCGTATGGGAAGCGCTCGAGAGCAAGCTTCAGCATGTTGGAGGAGCCTTCCATGTTGCAGAGGTAGCGGCGCTCGAGATTGAGGATTTCGTTGCCGTAGACACCCTGGAAGGCAGCGTTGAAGTCAAATCCCTTCCATCCGAGAGTGAAGCCGAATCCGTAGTAGAAGTCAGGCATGTAGTTGCCGACTATGCAGCGGTCGTCATCCTGCTCCAGGACACCGTCGCCGTCTGCGTCGACGAAGCGGAAGTCACCGATCTGCGTGGTGCTGAAATGAGGATAGCTGTCAAGCTCCTCCTGGTTGTGGAACACACCATCCTGCACCAGGAGGTAGTAGCAGCCGACCGGCTGGCCCACTTCCGTGATGTAGTACGCGCCGGAATAGTCGCCCGCCTTGATGATCGGAGCGTCACCGTTGCCGAGGTGGAGGACCTTGTTGCGGTTGAGAGTCCAGTTGGCGTTCGCCTCATAGTAGAAGTCGCCGAAGGTCTTGCGGGACGTGAGCGATATCTCGACACCGGCGTTCTGCATGGAGCCGATGTTCATGTTGGAGGAAGTGAAGCCGGACACAGAAGGCACCGGCACGTCGAAGAGCATGTTGGTGGTGCGGGAATAGTACCCGTCCACGGTGAGCCCGAGGAGGCCCTTCCACATGGAGAGGTCCACGCCCACGTTGGTCTGGGTGTTCTTTTCCCACCCGAGGTCATTGTTGGCAATCTGGCTCGGATATGTCTGCGTCGTGAGGCTGCCTCCCAGATAACCTGTGAGCGTGCTGCCATAAAGGGCCAGGTACTCGGAGTTGCCGATCTGCGCGTTGCCGGTCTGGCCAATCGACGCACGTATCTTCATGTCGTCGATGAAGCGTGCCCCCTTCATCCAAGGCTCGTCGCTTATGCGCCAGCCGACAGACGCTGCAGGGAAATATCCCCAGCGGGTGGACGGCGCGAAACGGGAAGAGGCATCACCTCTTATGGAAGCGGAAAGCATGTAACGTCCCTTGTAGGAATACTGCACGCGCGCCAGCCATGAGGCGAAAGTATATGCGTAGGAGTTGTTGTAGGTGTTGTCGATGTCGATGGTCTTGCCCTTGGTCGTGCGGATCTTGTCGTCTCCGCCGATGCCCTCGGCATAGATCTGGGCGGTCTCGACAGACTGTTTCTCGGCCTCATACGCAGCCACGGCATTGACGCTGTGCTCGCCGAACTTGCGGTTGAATGTCAGCTGGTTGCTGACAGTCCAGTGCATGTAGTTGTTGTTCCAGGTGCGCGCCTTCGGGACGACGTTGGACTGGATGACCTGAGACGGCTCGACAGTCCAGTCGATATCCTTCTGGCCGCCCTGCGTCGGAAGGTAGGACGGACGATAGTAGTCGCGCTTGTATGCATAGTAGTCGGCGCCGACGGTGATGCGGTATTCGAGTCCCTTGAAGAACTCGTAGCCGAGGTAGGAGTTTGCTATGATGTTGGCCTTGGTGCGCACGTCGTCGATTTCCTTCGCGAGTGCGACAGGGTTGATGACGCCGTTGAACTGGGTGTCCACGTTCTTGTAGCGGAGATAGCCGTTGCAGTCCCAGCAGTATGAGCCGTCCTCATTATAGACAGGGAAGATAGGCGCAGCCATGAGAGCGGATGCAATGACTCCGTCGCTGCCGTACTGGCTGTTGGCATCGACATAATTGGTCTTGGAGTACGACGGGGCTATGTTCATCCCGTACTTGAAGCGATTCTTCTTCCCGAACGTTCCGCCCACGTTGGCGCGGAATCCGTAACGGGTGAAGTCGGACTCGATGATGGTGCCCTGGCGGTAGAGGTAGTTCATGCCGACATAGTAGTTCGTGCTTCCGCTCTTGCCGGAGACGGACAGGGCATGCTTGTGGGCATAGGCATTGCGGAAGATGGCATCCTGCCAGTCCGTATCGACGAGCCCGCTGGTGTCTTCCATCAGGTAAGGCAGCGCAACCGGGTCATATCTCATGTACACCTGCGGACGGTATGATGCATCGTTCGGGTCGGAAATGGTGGCATACTTGCCGCCACGCAAGCCCTGCTCGCAAAGGTACACGCCGTTGCGTCCCTCAATGTACATCTGGGAAAACTCCTTTGCGTTCAGAAGCTCTATCTTCTTCGACACGCTTGCCACGCTGACCTGACCGTCATAGGTCACGACCGGACGGTCGGTCTTGCCCCTCTTTGTAGTGATGAGGATGACACCGCAAGAGCCGCGCGAGCCATAGATGGCGGCGGCGGAAGCGTCCTTGAGGACCTCGAGGCTCTCGATTTCGGAGCTGTCGAGGTTGGCGAACGCCCGCTCGTCGCAGGTCACTCCGTCGATTACATAGAGAGGATCGTTGCCGGAAGTGGCGGACTGGATGCCGCGGACCCTGATGGACACGTTGCCGTCAGGCTGTCCGCCGAGCTGGGTGACCTGTACGCCCGGAAGCCTGGCAGCCATCGACTCACGGAAATCGGCGTTCGGCTGGTTGGCCAGGTCCTCGGCCTTCATCGACACGATGGAGGTGGTGACGTCGCGCTTGTTCTGCGCGCCGTATCCGACCACGACGACATCGTCGAGCATCTGCGTGTCAGGCATGAGCTTGAAGTCGGCTTTCGTCTGGCCGGAAGCGAGAGTGTATTCCTGAGTCCGGTATCCTATATAGGAGACAACGAGTGTCGGAGTGTCGCTCTTGACGGTGAGGGTATAGTTTCCGGCCTCGTCTGTCATCGCTCCGGTATTGGAGCCTTTGACGATTACTGCGACGCCTATGGCCGGAGCATCGGACTCGTCGACTATATTGCCGGTCACAGTGCGCGGGCTTTGCGCAAGAACCGACAGGCTGACTGTAAGAAGTGCAGCCATCGAGATTATTCTTCTGATTGCTTTCATGGCTACTTACCTTGAGTTACTGTCTGCTTGTGAGTGTATGTACCTGCGCTGAGCGAGAGGGTCGCCGTCCTGGGAGCCCCCGTGGCATTTGCAGAGTACTGGAGGACTGTCTCGCTGATGCCTTTCTCTCCGCTCGAAGGAGAGACGCTCAGCCAGTCTTCACCGGCGATTGTCCAGTCGGTCGTGGCGTAGACCGTTACCGTCAGAGTACCGGCCGCCGACTCGAGCTGCGGGATGACGGAGTAGATCACCACGCTGTCCGTGTGGGACGCCTCCGGCATCTTCTGGCAGGATGTCAGCGCAAATGCCGACAACGCTGCAAGAATGATTGAACTTAAAGTTTTCTTCATGATATTTGAATTGAAAATATATAATAGTAGTCTTGAACCTTCCTTTTTGCGTAATCGGATTTCCCAAAAAATTCTCAGACTATCGCCTCCTTGATGCAGTCCACGATGTAGCGGACGTCGTCGTCGCTGAGATCAGAAACTGTAGAAAGTGCTCCAGCTGGTGTTGGACTCGGCGGTCGACTGCAGGGTCGTCGAGAGATTCACGAAGAAGTCGATGCCGGTCCAGGCCTCGATCTGGTCTATCGAGCAGAGGTAGTCGGACCAGGTGTAGCTGGTGGTCACGGCGTGCTCGATCCACATGCCGATGCCGGTGGCTGACGTGACGGAGCCACTGGAGTCGCGCTTGACCTTGAGCAGGGCTTTCCAGTAGTAGTTTGGCACAGGCACGTCCTTGGAGGAGTCGCTGGCCGGGTTGATGTAGGTCACGGTCTTTGACTCCCCTGCCTTGCAGAAAGCCGGTCCCGTGATCACATAAAGGGTGTCGGTGCTGGCCGCTGCATATCTCACCACATCCTCCAGCGTGCTCCACACCCCGCTGTTGAAGCTGTTCTGGATCTGCGGGGTGCTGTTGGTCGCATAGTAGGTCTGGGACTGCATGGCGCTGTTGCCGCTCCTGTCCGCCGCCGGAATCTGGTGTCCCCGGGCATAGTAGTTGTCCGAGTCGGAATAGCCCGAGCTCGTCGTGCTGCCCACGTTGACCTGATAGGAACTGTCCCATATGTTGACCTGCTCCAACTGGGAGATGTTTGGGTTCGCTGACCATGAGGTCGATGCCTTGGTGTCGATATCGCTCCCTTCCAGCGCAGTAGCCTTGGTCGATACCGTATAGGTGTTGGACGATGCTGTATAGATGCCGTCATACAATGCATATGCCGTCCACAATGATGTGTAGGTCCCCTTGTCGTAGAGGTAGCTGTAGTTGCGCACGCTCCCTGACGTGTTGGTCCCGACGACATCGTTCGCGGTGCTGGAGTCGCCGCCGCAGATGCCTGCGGCTGCGACTCCCGGCGACTCCAACCAACCTGCATTGAGAGCAGGGCTGCCGGCCTCAACAGCAGGCTCATCACTGTCAGTAGACTCAAGATTCACGACAATCTTCTTGAACCTTGCAGTCGAAGTGGCTGTCAACGTTACGGAATTGACCGGCTCCGACAATGTCCATGAGTCGGATGTCAAGGCCTCCCCATTGTATGTGAGATTCGTTGCGCTATATGCCGAGCCCGTCGGAGTAAAGTCGACCTCGGTGATGACATTGCCCTCTGGCGCCGTTATGGTCAGAGTAGTACCTGCATACATCCGGACACTTCCCTCCTTGTTCGGTGACGGCGTGGAAGAAGCAGTTCCTTTGGACCATGTCAGCGTGACACCATCGACGGTAATCGTCCAATCGGCACTCTTTGTTTCAGTGGCCGTATATTCCAGGTCGAATTCCACACCACCTGTATCCTCGCTGACTGTCAGTGTGTAGTACTTGGACACTGCATAATATGAGTCCGTTTCCGGCGCGGAAACAGTGATCCGTGCAGTTCCAGCCGCCACGCCCGTGACAGTGACAGTACTCCCGGAAATTGATACCGTAGCCACGGATGTATTTGAAGAAGCGACCGAAAGTTCTCCATCGCCGGTGTTTGTGACTGTGTAGGAGTCGGTCTTCCCAGCAGTAAGAGTCGACTTGTTGGACATCGTGATCGTGGCAATCAACTTCGACTCCTCAGGAGCCTCATACGAAACCAGCTGGCTGTTGGAGCTGAATTCATATGTCGTATTGTACTTCGTCACATTGCCGTAGACCACTACGGAAGCGCCGACGACAACTCCATTGATGTCGTCGAATTTCCCGCCATCTACATTGAGACCGCCATACACCTCGAATGAGTCGTCATCGAGCCAATATGTGATCGAACCATATGTGGAGTTGTAGCTGTCGATCTTGCTGACAGTTCCCTTGACATATACCTTCTCCGAAGAAAGCTGGTCCGATGAAGTGGCATCGATGAGACTGATTACCTCAGAAACGCTATAAGCAGTTTCCGAAGTATTTGCAATGGATGAAAGTATCGTATATGTCCTGGAAACGACTTCGCTGCTGTTACCCTCCGAATCAATTACAACCGCCTTGACGGTAACTGTCTCAGCAATGCTGAGAGGACCCGTGTACACATCAGACGATGAAGTCGGATCGGTGCCATCAGTCGTGTAATGGATGGTGCCGTTCTCAACCGATGTCGAAAGAGCAAGCTCCTGTGCTGAATAATACGAGCCTTCTGCAAGCGAGAATGAAGGAGCCGCGACAGTCGTCTCAGGAGTCTCACTGGACAGATAGACGGCCTCGATCCTATCAATCAGAATTCTCTTGGAAGTACTTCCGACAGTGATGTCATCAGCGCCGTCGACCTTGACGAACTCAAACTCCGTAGCTTCTGCGAAATCATCGGCAGAGTATGTGTTCGATGTAGTCGTTATGGCCGAGTTGGCCGCTGCCTTTGTCACCGTGTTTCCGTTGTAGGTGACATTGAGCTTACCGCCATCAGTGTTCCATACCGCAGCATACACCTTGACAGTAAACGCCATGCCTGACGGCACTCCCGATAAGAAATCCGAGCTTGTGACAGAGCCTGTAGCGCTGCCGGAGCCGAGCTTGATACCATTGTTGAACAGGGTGCCGCTCCCTGAAGGCGTCCATGTATAATCAAAGTCTGCGCGGTTGGCCTCGGTGGACAGTCCGCTTGTGCAGTTGTAAGCATCCGAAGTTGCCTTCGACGAAGTAAAGTTCTCCGTAGCCGTCACCTCGGTGTACTGCTCCATGCTGACCTTGAGCCCCCTTGCGTTGCCGGCGGTAAATGTCCTGGCAGGCGTGAACCCTACATAACTGCCATCCTCTGTCTCAGCGACAACGGTGAGGGACAGGTCGGCGCCAGGCACAAGGGTGAGAAATATGACATTGCTGTCCATGCCTGTGACTTCGATTGCGCCGTCGGCCACGGTCCAGCTGCCATTGTCGTCACAGGTCCCCAGTATCTGCTTGTCAGAGTAGACCGTGACCTTTGACGGGGTCGAAGGCAGCCCATTGAGCGTCAATCGCGCAACGGAAACCATCCTCTTGAACTGGAAAAGGACCGGACTTGACAGCAAGCTTGCGTCAACGGTGGCCCTTGCTATCATCACATCCGCCTCCGGATCATAGGTGCCGCCACCGTCGGGCATCACCTGCTGGCTCTTTACGGTGCCATTGAGGTAACCGGTAAAGCTGACATCACCCTCGGAAGGGAGAACGTCAGCATCAAAGGTGGCCGATATCGACATCTTCCCATCGCTCAGCGAAGCCGACACCGGGTCCGCCGCCGTCTCCCCATAAAGGACATGGAAATCAGTGTCCTCAGCTGTCCATGAGTACCTGACGACAGATCCGTCGATAGTCATCGACGTCTTCGTGTCGACGTCAGGCTCAGTGACAAAAGAGACCGTGACCTTCTCAGAAGGCACCTCAATCTGCTCGACTTCCTTCTCCTGGCATCCGGCAAGGGCCAGCGAGGCAGCAAATGCAAGGCAAATGACCTTCCTCATGGCGCTATGATTCATCATCAAATGAGCCATTGGATCCCGGTTCACCATCCTCGCCCCAGTCGGAGCCAGTCTGAAGATAATTGCCCTCCACATGGACAATCACCACCCTGCAAGTAGGCGCCTTATAACCACCTGCGGTCTTTGTTTCCTTATTCATGATTCTATAAACTATTGGTTTTTCTTACATTCTCACTTCTTCAGCGAAGCCAGATACTCCTCATGAAGATGGTAGTACTTCTTCATGAAGACCACGTACGCGACGCACAGGAGCAAAGCAGCCACTACCAAGTAAATCCAGTGCGCCAGGGCCGTGTCCGGGCAGAGCCAGATGAACCACAGCGAGATCACCAGCTGCAGGAAGGCGTAGAAAGTCGACACCTTCACATGGTCGATCTTCAGCTCGTTCGCCATCAGCTGGTACGCGTGCTTCCTGTGCGCTTCGCCCAGGTGCTCATGCAGCATGATGCGGTGGCAGATGGTGAGGCATCCGTCGATGCCGTAGACCAGCAGGAAGATAAGGTACGTCACGTCCCCCGTCTTCAGAATCAGGCACCCAATCATAAAAAGCAGGATATACGCCACCCCGATCGAGCCCACGTCGCCCGCAAAGCATTTCGCCTTGCCCTTCGGCCGGAAGTTGAAGTAGCAGAACACGATGTCCGCCAGCGCCACCACGATGATGAGCGACTCCGAGACGAACCCAAGTCGCCTGTTCAGCAGGAACAGCGGCACAAGCGACGCCATCGCGTACGCCCCCGTGATGCCATTGACCCCGTCCATGAAATTGATCACGTTCGAGGCACCCACGCACACGATGAGCGCGAGAATCACTATCCACCACATCGAAGGGTGCAGGATGTCCAGTTGCCAGAACATCAGCGCCATCGCCACAAACTGCGCCACCAGCCTCACGCTGTCCGGCAGCGAATGGATGTCATCCACGAACGACACTCCCGCCACCAGCGTCACCGCAAGCAGGAACCACGGGTACTGCAACCCAAAAAACGCGCTCCATACCCAAAGCCCCACCAAGAAGATGATGCCTCCCCCTCGCAGCACGATGGTCGAGTGCGACGACCGCTCATTTGGCTTGTCAATGATGTTGAACCGGTCCGCGATGCGGAAATATATCATCTCTGCAGCAACAAGCAGCAGGAAGATGATTCCATAGGTCAGATATGTGTTCATAAGCAATCCTCACCTACAATAGAATCTTTGTATGTGCTCCATCCCTCAGCGGTCCTGTATGTTTCAACGGCCTCCGTTGGCACGTATATCAAGCGTTCCGGCGCATTGTTCTTGAAAGCATCTTCCAAGAGCACAGGAGGGGTGGTAGATTTGCAGTGTACTGCCTTTAAACTTGTACAATCTTCAAATGCTCTAGATTTAATCGTATCGACGGCCACGCCAATAACAAATGTACGGAGGAAGAACTCACAGCTTGGTACCTGCTTGAGGGCGGCTGCATGGAAGATGTAGTCCACTCCCGGCATGGCTGCGCGAACACTTTCGAGGAACCTTACGTCGCCAATGTAGAACTTGATCTTGTTTGCCACATCAGGCATCTTGGCCTGATACTCGTGGCGCATGTCGTCCTGCTTCTTCTCGTCGCGGGAGAATATGCGTATCTCCGCGATGTCGGTGCGAAGGAAACGGTTGAGCACTGCATTGCCGAAGGAGCCAGTGCCTCCGGTGATCATGAGGGTTTTACCTGCAAAGATTGACATTGTATTGGTGGTTTTATTATTGTTCGTCTGAGGGATTGCGGGGGTTGATTGGATTACAGATTGTTATAGCTTCGCCAATGGCCGGTACATGTCAAGACCGGTCATATCTGCGGCATTATTTCCGCGGATTCGAAAGTTTTCCATAAATCGTTCAAATTTACTGAAATATGCTCAAAGTGTCAAAAATTTGACATTTGTTCCGCACAATCGTTTGTGCTTTGTTTGATTTTGGAGGGATTTTGTTAGCACTTTCAGCATATGGTGCTATTGCCAACTGACGGGAATCGGGACATTGCCGAAAACGGCCCAATGTTGGGCACCGTCTCCGATGTGTCAGTTGATTTATTCCCCGCGGTGGGAGAAAAGGCCCGTAAGCTTTCGCTGGGCGATGTCGAAGTCGACGCACAGCGTCTTGAAGAGAGTGTTGAGAGCACAGCGAGGTGAGACGGGGAAGGTCTGCCGCACGCGAGCAAGCCGCGCCATGAACAGGCGCCAATTGCGCCGGAGAAAGTGCGGGTCTGGAGTTTTGCTCCGCGCTCTCATGGACCCCATGTTGCCCGTCGCCTTGCATTCCTGCCATAGTCGCCCGACAACCTTGCCGTCAGCCTGAGATTTACCTGCAGGGAAGCCAGATTCTGTCGAGAGGATTGCCCCCATCCCAAGCCAGCCTTCCGCGAACTGCAAGAAGATGCACCATTCACGGCTAAGTCCCATCGTCTTGATGGCCTCATGCACCTGCCGCCAGTCGATTTCCGCATGACGGGCTGTGAGATATGTCGCCCAGTCGGAGATCTGACGCAGACCTAGCCCTGACCAGAAGAAATGCTGCAGGCAGTGGAGGAAGATGTACATGGCGCAGAATGTATCGTAGGAGCAGCCCCCTTCGAAGAGCTCCCGCTGCAGTGCATCGATGCCGTTATTGATTCGCTTTCCCAGCACCGGTCGCAGGGATCCATGAAGCTCAACTTCGATGTCGCCAATGTGGAATCCCTGGTGGATTGCATTCTTGTCAAAAGTCTCCACCTCCGTCGCCATCGGCATCAGCAGCTCGCGCGAGCGGGAGAAGTCCTCCGGGCGGATGAGGATGTCGATGTCGCCGGAGCAGCGAAGGTTCGGCTTGGGGTAGTTGCGGCCTGCCTGCTGGCCCTTGACCACGTAGTGGGGGATGTGCTGCTGCGTGAACATGGCCTCGAGCTGCGCCTGCATGGCGTTCACGGCGAAATTGCGGCTCACGATGGACGCCATCTGCTCGAGCAGCGCCGCCCTGACCTGCGGGGGCATATCGCGCGCATAGTCGGGATGGTCAGCGGCATACGCCTCATAGAGCATCCACCCGTCGGTGACCACTCCCTGCACCGTCTGGCCCGTCGCCAGCTCGTAGATGTGCCGCCAGTCGGGCTTGGCCGACAGCGGCACCTCCACCTTCTGCCACAGGCCGGCGCGCAGCAGCACGAAGAAATCCCGATCCTCGGGAGGTATGGAATCAAAATGGGACGTCATCTTACTTGTTTTAAGGAGAGTATTGGCGGCACCTTGTCTAGAATGCGAGTACCGGACGGATGTAATACGTAGTGGAAAGTGATGTGCTGCCGGCAAAATTGAGCAGTGCGGTCATGGATTGCCCGGTCGACCAATACGGGTAGAGCAGCAAGGAGCGCATCTGGCCTTTGTCGTTGAGCTCACATGTCCAGTATTCAGTCCATGAAGAAGCCGAAGAGCCGGCTTCGACAGGCAAGAATATGGAATTGTCAGTGTAGCCTTCTTCCGTGCCAGTGATTGTATATCCTTCTGTCTGGTCTTCATTGACGTAGACAAGGCTTGTCTTGCTGTAGATGGATTGCAGGTCGGTCTTGCCGGCACCGATGGTCCAGTATGTTCCCCACTTGTCCCAGCTGTCCGACCAGGCTCCCCTGTCACCGAAATCTGAAGATGATTCCGCGCCATAGTTCATCGTCGCGAACAGCGGGCCGTCTTTCCACAGCTGTACCCAGTCATGTCCGGCATAGGTGCCCTGGGTCTTTCCCGTAAAGTTCAGGGAATAGAGTTTGTTGCGCTCGATTGTAATGGCGCTCTTGGCCGTCATCATTTTCTTCTCCGTAACCGTGCCATTGACGGTTTTCTCTGCCATGAAGGCCAGCGTATGGCTGCCGGCCGGCACAGGGATGTAGAAGGTGCGCGATCCGGAAATCTGGATTCCATCTGCCGAGCCATAATGCAAGGTCACCTTCCTGGCATCGCTTGCAGCGGCCTCGGAAGTGAATGTGAGCGTGCCGTCGGACGCGACCGTGAAAGCTCCGTTCAGGCGTTGGTCGGAATAGACTGTAATTGTGGACACATGGTCCAGTTGCGTGGCCGGCATGGTGAGTGCTATGACGCCGGTGAGGTTGCTGAATGACAGGGCCTCGGTCTCGCTCTCCGCATACATGGGCAGGCCGTAGTTAGGTGTCGTATTGACGGAAGTGGTAGGATAGTCGCCCGGAAGGGATGAAATGCCTTCACTGTACATGCGTGCGGGATAGTACGCATGGTACTTGCCGTCGGCACACTTCTGCGCGCCAGTGCCGGTAAAGGTCGTGGTCTGGCCCGTCGACTGGGCAGTGTAGGAGTTGCCGTCAATGCTTATCGCATCACCCTGAGCCCACAGGATCTTTCTTTCCGAAATGTTGGTACGGGTAGCGATGTCATCCGCGATGCTTGCGGTGAACTCGGTCACCCCTGCGCCTTCCGTTTCTGGAGCGAGGTCATTCTCTTTCGTGCAGCCACACAGCATAGCGATGGCGGCTACAATGAGCATATATTTCTTCATAGCGTCAGATCCGATTAGAAAATGTTGTCGATATCCCCGCCATCTTCCAGGGCTTCATTGCTGCCGGAAAGAGGCTGGCTGGTACAGATGATATGGCCCGGGCGGAAAACTGTCACGTTGAGCTCCGGGCTCTCGTAAGGCTGCCGCCCGGCTCCCTCGGCCGCGGCGGCTAAAAGTTGTCTCTTCATCTCGCTGAATTTCAATTGCGGCCGCAAATATAGCGATTTTACACTCAAAGTGTCAAATTGTTGGCAGTGACAGGTCCCCGGAGTTCTGCGGAGATAGCGCGCCGTGTGTGGCGTCAGACTGTCTGCAGCCGCTGATGTTCCTTCAGGAATTTCCTGAGCAGGAATGCGAGAAAGTATGGGAAGGTATAGAATTTCCCGCTCCAGCCTATGTTCCTGTATCCGAACTTGACTCCATACCTGATGTCGGGATAAGACGGCCAGTCAATGAGATTGTTCAGCGACGCTGTGGGCCCATCCTTGGCTTTGACCTCTTCTTTTCAGCAGCTTAATCCGTTTACACATTTTCTGACGTTCAAACATATAAAATTATCACATTTTCCAGGCTCTGTCCAATAGCAAATCACACATTTTCCGGCATTCGGTGGTTTTCGACCGATGAGCTCGAGAGATGCGAATAATAATTCGCATATTTTGCGAATTAATTTGGATGTCAATTCGCAAAGCCCTAAATTTAAGGCGTAATAACACTCGGGCAGTCTATGTGGATATATGAAAGGTATGATTGGATGAACTTCAAATGGGACAAGGATCGCATTTCTGCCCTGACTGAACAAGTCAGCGCCCAAATTGGCTTTTTGCATGGCCGCCTGTCGTCCCTTGCCGAAGATGATCGTTCGGGAGCTTCTGCCGAGATTCTGACGCAGGATATAGTATCTTCATTCGGCATTGAAGGTATTGAACTCAATACGGATGACGTCCGTTCTTCCGTTGTCAGGAGACTTGGAGTTTACAACATTCAGACCGAAGGCACATCCACTCATTTTATGGAGGGAGTAGTTGACATGATGTTGGACGCAACAGGAAATTACGATGTTCCCATTGACCGTGAAAGGTTGTTTGGTTGGCACAGTGCTCTTTTCCCAACAGGTTGGAACGGCTCATATTCCATAACTGTCGGGGACTACAGGAAATCAGATGTTCAGGTGGTTTCAGGCTCGATGGGGCGGGAGAAAGTACATTTCATCGCTCCGCCGCCCGGTGATGTCAACGACCTTATGGAGGAATTTCTGTACTGGTTCAATCATTCTTCTGATATGTCCAGCATCATCAGATCCGCAATCTCACACCTTGTCTTTGTAAGCATTCATCCATTTGATGACGGGAATGGGCGCATCGGTCGAGCAATCGCCGACATGGCCCTGGCTGGAATAGATGGCGGACGTGGACGCTATTTCAGCATGTCAAGGGAAATCGAGAAGGAAAAGAAGGAATATTATGCCATTCTGGAGAGGACACAGCGATTCTCTTCAGAAGGAGACATCACACCTTGGCTGGAGTGGTACGTCGGATGCCTTGGACGTGCAGTGGATGACTCTCTTGAGACATTGAGTGGAATCCTTAACAAGCCAGTGTTCTGGAGAGAGTTCTCCAATGAGAGGCTCTCCGACAGACAGAGAAAGGTATTGAACATTTTCCTTGATGGCAAAGAGGCAAAGATAACCGCCAAGAATTGGTCCAGGCTGGCAGGTGTATCTCTTGATACTGCAATAAGAGACATTGCAGACCTTGTTGGAAAAAGCATTCTTTCTCCTTTACCTGGCAAAGCGCGCAAGATAGAGTACGCAATCCAATATGTCAGAGCTGATGACTTTCTGAAACTTTTCGGAGAGATAAGGATAGAGGAAAGTGAAAAAGGGCATTTTCTGACAGCGATGTTCAAAGGTGAACGCATCAGAGAAAGGATTTCAGAACTGGATCATCAACTGTACGAGAAGGGAAACATTTCCAGTACAGACCTTATAAGGAAATACATGGCATACCTCTCAGCAGAATAATCGTTTTTCAACAAAGGCAAGAACGGTGCATAGCATTTGCCCGTACCGCCGTCTCCATTCAATACTGCCTCTCCATTCTGAGGGCGTTGCCTCTCTGTCTGTCAAGCACTCTCAGATTGTACAAAGTCTTGTCACGAGCCGGATATAGCGTCCTTTATGTCCGGTTCGTGACAGGGTTTTGGAGATTCTGGCCCATTTTGCGTAAGCGTCTCCGCGATTACGTCTTGACGGGTCCTCGTTAAAGGCATAGTTTTG
>R20__coassemble_1221_pt1 | contig 15202 bp, 13 predicted proteins | sample R20__metabat2_low_PE_021 | metagenome-assembled genome bin R20
TGTTTAACTTTACATCCGATAGTGCTGTTGCACTGTCAAATTAAATTCGGCGCTTATTGTAATACACAATATGCCGAAAACTAACCAATCAGGCACAAAAAATAAAAAGAAACAAGGACAATGGCAAATAAAAGCCACCGCCCTTGCGCAAAATTTACTGTCTGAGATGTCGCTACCTTGGAGAGAAAATCTTCTCATCACATACCTGTCCCGTAGTCATGTTGTAGACCGTCATCTTGAGATGGCCGTCCTCCACCCTGCCGTCGATGACGGTCGGGAACTTGCCGTCCTCGGTGAGCTTTGGTCCGCCGCCCACCATCTGGGCCCACTTGCGGCTTCCATCCGGAGCATCATAGCGGTATTTGTGCTGATGGGCCGTGACAACGATCTGGCATCCGGCCTTGGAGAGAAGAGGGCCCCACATCTCAGCGCACGTGCGCTGCCAGCAGGCGTAGTCATACTTGTAGCGAGGATCGCTGTCGGCAGGCTTTATGTCCCCCGGATTGGCCGCAGGGTCGGAATCGAAGAGAGGGATGTGACAGAATGCCACCAGATATGGCGCCTTGGCTATCTCAGGTTTTTTCAGAGTGTCCTTGAGCCATTCAGTCTGCGCCACGCGATACTCCTCGCTGGAGAAAAGTCCTGCAAAGATAGGATTGGTGTCCTGCTTGTCCTCAGCAGTGTCCAGGCCTACCAGGGCTATGTCACCCATCCTGACAGCGAAGTTACGGCCAAGGTCCCAGTCCCTGGAGCTGCGTTCCTCCGGCTGGCGGAACATCCAGACCTTCTCATAATGTCGGGCCGCCATGCCCCTGGAATCGTGGTTGCCGCAGCATAATATATATGGTATCTCCGAGCCATAGCCCCTGAGAGAAATATCCGGTGTGAGAATCGTCCCCTTGAGATTCTCTATGCTTTCGGAATTGTTTATGGTGTCTCCGTTCCATACGACACATGACGGACCGAGCTCGGCAATCTTCCTTGTCAGGAGCTCGAAGGTCTCGAAACGGGAATGGGTGTCATTGATCACGCAGAAATGCGGTTCTGCCTTCTTGCCGGCGGTGACGAAGGAATATGTGCGGGGGTCTTCCTCGTTGCCGGTGACCTTCATGCTGTAGCCGTGGGCGTAGGCAATGCGGTCGGCGCCTATCTTATAATAATAACGGGTCGCCGGCTTCAGTCCGGTGAGGCGGACGAGCATGACCTGGTCATTCATGTCCGTGACGCGGAATCCTCCGCATTTCACCTTGACTCCGTCGGAGAGGTCGCTCCTCCTGCCATAGACCACATAGCCGTTGGCCATGTCGCTGACGGCGAAAGCCACTCCCATGCTGGTCTCAGCATAGTTCTCGAGCAGTGGCGCTGACGTGATGAGCGCCCCTGAAGGCTGGATGGCATTCTGTGGAGAATCATTTTTCGGCATCGCGGCGGCAACGCCCTGTGCCGCCGTACCTGCTGCTATGACGACTGAGCTTCTGAGAAATTCCCTTCTGTCCATAAAGTTTGAATTTGGAGACACAAGATAGCAAATTTCCGGGAATGAATGGCTAAATTTGTAAGACACTTATAATGCAGAAGCACATGAACATTCGTCAGACAATTGCCGCCGCAGCGCTTGCCGCTGTCGCTTCCCTTTCCCTTCACGCCCAGGCCGATGTCGATATCGACTCCCTTATGGCCAAGATGACTCTGGAAGAAAAAGTCGGACAGATGAACCAGCTGGTAGGCGCCAGGCTCACGGGAGCGCAGAAGAACTCAGGTCAGGCCGAAAAGATACGCTCCGGAATGGTCGGGAGCATACTCAATGCCACCGGAGAGGACGCACGCGGGCTTCAGAAGATCGCCGTGGAGGAAAGCCGTCTCGGCATTCCTCTGGTATTCGGGCTGGACGTCATCCATGGGTATGAGACGTGCTTCCCGATTCCGCTGGCAATGGCTTCTTCATGGAATCTCCAGTCCATAGAGGAGGCCTGCAGGATCGCCGCCACGGAAGCGAGCCGCGACGGCATTTCCTGGACATTCACCCCGATGTGTGACATAGCGCGCGACCCCCGATGGGGCCGCATTGCAGAGGGTGCCGGCGAGGACCCGTATCTCGGAGGAGAAGTGGCAGCGGCGCAGGTGCGCGGATTCCAGGGGAACCTTGACAAGGACACGGACATCGCGGCCTGTGTCAAGCACTTCGCCCTCTACGGAGCGCCGCAGGCCGGGCGCGACTACTACACCGTGGACATGAGCCGTCAGCAGATGTTCAACGAATACCTCTGGCCATACCAGGCAGCAATCAACGCAGGAGCCTTGACAGCGATGTCATCGTTCAACGAGTTCGAAGGGCTGCCTATGACCGTCCATCCTTACATGCTCGATACGCTTCTCCGCAACGTGATGAAATTCGACGGCATGCTTGTGACCGACTACAATGCCGTGAAGGAGACCATCTCGCACGGCACGTCTCCTGACCTGCGGGATGCATCGATCAAGACTGCAAAGGCAGGCGTCGACATGGAAATGGTCAGCGAAGGGTTTTCCAAGTATCTTGCAGACGCAGTCCGCAGCGGGCTTGTGAGCGAAGCCACGGTGGACAGGGCATGCCGGAGAGTGCTGGAACTGAAAAAGAAGCTCGGTCTCTTCGAAGACCCTTACAAGTACTGCCGCCCTGATGAGCTTGTCCTCAACGGATCCGCAGACAACAGGGCAGCCGCCCGCAGGATTGCAGCGGAAAGCATAGTGCTCCTGCGCAACGAAGGGCCGGTCCTCCCGCTTTCCAAAGACGTGAAGATAGCCGTGGTCGGTCCGCTGGCCGACCAGAGTCTCGAGATGCTCGGCACCTGGAACGTGATGCCGCGCGCCCATACTCCGGTCACCCTTCTCGAGGGTCTGCGCACAAGGTTCGGAGAAGGCAACGTGAAGTTTGCGAGGGGCTGCCATGTGCTTGATGACAGGGCTCTCGAGACCCAGATATCATACAACAAGGACGAGGCCTCGCGGGGATGGGACGCCACTCCGGAGAAGCTGCGCAAGGAAGCCCTTGCAGCGGCAAAGAAGAGCGACGTCATCGTCGCTGCCATGGGTGAGCTCGCCGAGATGAGCGGCGAAGGGTCGTCACGCAGCGACATCACCATCCCGGAACCTCAACGCGAACTCCTCAAGGCGCTTGTAGCCACCGGGAAGCCGGTGGTTCTGGTGGTCATGGCAGGGCGCCCTCTGGTCCTCGACTGGGAGGCTGAGAACGTGGACGCCATAGTATATGCATGGCATCTCGGCTCCGAGGCCGGCAACGCAGTGGCCGACGTGCTCAGCGGCGAGTACAACCCTTCAGGGCGCCTCACAGTCACATTTCCCCGCAATGTGGGACAGATTCCGATATTCTACAACCACAAAAACAGCGGGCGTCCGTTCGGGGAATTCACGCCATACAAGAAATACAGCAGCGACTATATCGATGTCGTCAATGCGCCGCTGTTCTATTTCGGCTACGGTCTGAGCTATGGCGACGTGAAATACTCAGACCTCTCTGTCCCGGACAGGGAGATCACCATAGGGGAAGGATTCCAGGTAAGCGTGACCCTCACCAATATGTCCGGAGTGGATCTGAGAGAGACAGCCCAGCTCTATATCAGAGACAAGGTTGCAAGCATCACAAGACCTGTCATGGAGCTCAAGGGCTTTCAGCAGGTCGACCTCAAGGCTGGAGAGAGCAGGAAGGTAACCTTCACCCTCGACTCCGGCAGGATGGGATTCTATGGCAGTGACCTGAAATACCGAGTCGAGGCCGGCGATTTCGACATCATGGTCGGTCCATCCGCAGACCCGCGCACCCAGCTCAAGGCATCAGTCAGCCTGGCCGCACTCCAGAACCCTATTTCAGAGCAGTGGTATGCCGACCCGGAGGCGATAATATATGGCAGCGAATGCTGGATATATCCGACATGGTCACAGCCTTTCGACGAGCAGCTGCATTTCGATGCCTTCTCCTCCAAGGACCTCCGGAACTGGACAAAGCATGAGAACATCCTCACCCGGGATGGTGTGAACTGGATTCGCCGGGCCCTGTGGGCTCCGGCCGCAATCATGCATGACGGGCGGTATTATCTCTTCTTCAGCGCCAACGACATCCATGAGGGCGAGCACGGCGGCATAGGCGTAGCCGTCGCCGACAAGCCGGAAGGTCCCTACACGGATGCCATCGGAGAGCCTCTCATAGGGGAGATAATCAACGGAGCCCAGCCCATCGACCAGTGCGTGTTCAAGGATGACGACGGGACCATATACATGTATTATGGAGGTTGGAAGCACTGCAACATGGGCATTCTCGACGGCAGCCTCACCAGGTTCATTCCCTTCGAGGACGGCACACTCTTCAAGGAGGTCACTCCGGAGAACTATGTCGAAGGGCCGTTCATGCTGAAACGCGGTGGGAAATACTATTTCATGTGGAGCGAGGGGAAATGGCGTCAGTCCAACTACAAGGTAGCCTATGCCATCTCCGACAGCCCATTCGGCCCGTTCAGGCGCATCGCGACCATACTTGAGGGAGACCCGGAGATCGGGACCGGTGCCGGACACCATTCCGTCATCAAGGGAAAGGGAGAGGATGAGTACTACATCGTATACCACCGTCACCCTATCGGGTCGACCGACGGCAACAACCGCGTGATCTGCATCGACAGGCTGGAATTCGCTCCCGACGGGACCATCCTCCCCGTCAGAATGACGCCTTCTGCTGACACCCGTCTCGAGGCTCTTGAGGCAGATTCTGCGACCGGCTCAACGAGCATCAAAATGTAAAAAAGACTGAGTCGGCACGTATTTCAAATAAAAATTTATACATTTGCGTAAGTTGACTATTCAACAAGGCATATAGCGAAGATGCTTTTCGCTCCCTCCGCCTCTATAAATCTTTGATTTATAGGATATTATGCGGGGGGGGTGAAAATCGGTTACAGAGAGCCGTTTTTCACGACGAAAACGGCTCTCATCTTTGTTTTTTTTGTAACTAAACCGTTGTCAAGAGCCGGCGACGCACAAAGCATAAGCGATGGGACTCCTGAACAACATCAAGGACAATTTCAGCAAGGCAGAATTTTCTGTTGCCCCCAACAAGAAACTCAAGACCATCTCAGCCGACTTCAAAAAAGCCTTTGGTCTGAACCTCGTGTTCTACAAAGGGACTAAGATTGCGGATGGTGACCTTACCCTCAACCAGTTAAATCAGAAGACCACCAAGGATGTCAAGACCAAGGCTGATGACCTGAAAATCAAGGCCAGCATGAAGATTGGCGATGCCGAGAAACTATTTTCCGACCAGTTCGGCGTCACCGTCCAGATCAAGGATGCTGAAGGTGGCAACAAGAAGGAGTATGACAAGCTGACTATCGGACAACTTTCAAGGGGCGAAGGGAAATAACACTGACACATTAATACAGACTCATTATGGCAGAACTCAAAATCAATGGACGTACTACCGTCCGCAAACTCAAGGCAGACTTCAAGGCTGCTTTCGGCTCATCTCTCCGCGTGTACATGAGCCCTACCTGCAAGGGCAAGATGGCTGACGACGCAGCAACTCTCGCATCCATCCGTGCAGAAGGCGCAAAGGGTGGGGAGCTTTCAGTGGGCGGCAACAAGACCGTCGGGAAGTTCGAAACAGAATTTGCTGAGGCTTGGGGCATCGGAGTGCAGGTCGCCAATGCAGACGACACCAAGCTCGCAGACAACAGCATCACTCTCGTAGCCGCTGGCAAATAATTAAACCGGCAAAGGTGCCGGAGGTGCCTCATCGACGCCTCCGGCTTTTGTTTTAATGATATGGCTAAAATCAAGAATGCTCGTTCTGGAGAATATATGATTTCCCAGAGCGCCGAAGGCACCATCAAGGTTGCAAAGGATTTTGAAAACGATAAGGCGGCCCTCCGAGAGGTCGCCGAGAAGATTGGGGCGGAGGTCGATCCATCATGGACTACACGCCAGCTTGGCCGTCGCCTGATAGAAACTATCAATGGAGACGCAGCAAAGTCGAAAGATTATGCGTTCGCTGAATGTGGAGAGTATGTCATCTTCCAGACAGAGGAAGGCTCGATACAGGTATATCGGGACTATGACAATGTCAAGGGTGCTTTGAGAGAGATAAGCGAAAGCATAGGCTTCGAGTATGACCCGTCTTGGACAACTCGTCAGTTTGGTTCAAAGTTGATTGATAAGTTGAACTCTTAATCGTGTCGCTCTGACCAGGCATGAAGAAAAACTGACCAAGAGATGTCTAAAAAGGCGTTTACAGGTGGAATCATGGCGAAGCCGACCATCACGGACAAGCATATTATCCAGGGCCCAGTTGCCCATGGAGGAAACATGTCAGACATAAGGGCAATACTTGGCTTGATCAAGGAAGCGAGGAGAGAGTCGTCCCTCTATACTTCTGACAAGAACGCCATAGCGACGGTTTTTGAGACAATCCCGGATAAGTACTCCTATAGCAGCATACTTGTAAAGCTCACAATCATTGACAGCCTGTATTCCACCCAGATGGGACGCAGATATTACGGACTTGACGAACTTGCGGGAGCACTGCACGAACTGCACTCATGCTGCGACCTGGCGGAAAATTTCCGGCTTCTTGCAAGTGGCAGAATGACGAAAGATGGTTTCGCAATAAAAAATGGGAAGTCCAATCTCTTCGAGGAACGCTATGGAATTGGCAAGGATGGCACAGACAAGGGAACCGCAGTATCCTTGATTACCAAATATGCCTATTTCGAGACCGGAGGCAATTTCCCCATATATGATTCCATCGCTCGCGAAATGTATCCCAAGATCTGGACGTACTGCGGATTCGACAGAAAGGATTGCCCGAACCATAAGGAACTGCTTGAGCTCGAGACGTTCATCTCCGCCATCAACAAACTTAAGTCCTTGGTCGCTATTGACGGTCTTACATATGATGACATAGACAGGCTTCTGTGGACAACAGGGAAGATAGTCCGGGGTAATCTGTCTCTCGTCCTTACGAGGGAGGAATATGATTACATGTCAGACAACAATCTGCTGGGCGAGGACGGATTTAGTATCAGAGATGCAGACATAGGACTCCTGCCATTTCTAGATGGCAAACCACTGCTTAAATCTCTGTTTAAATTGGCCAAGGAATTTGCTTAATAGAAATTATAACATGAGCGTAGAAACTTATAAAAAACAGCTTGTCGACCTTAGAGCGAGACTCGCAAGGGAAAAGGAGGCAAAGAAAAACGACAACGAACGTTATGCCGGCTATATCAAGAACGCCTCTACCACAACGACTAAGGCTTCTTATAGAAAGGCCAAGATTGACCGTGCTGCCAGCCATGACAGAACAATCGAGTCGCTGAAAAGGCAGATAGACAGCGTAAAATCGCAACTTGCCAGAGAGAGGGAAAGAGCAAAGCGAAAATAGCATTTGAATGGAAACACCTGCAGGTTTGGCAATCATTTTTGCCATACTCTTGGTACTGTATGTCTTCTTCCGCATGTTCATTGGGCGCCCGATATCGGAACTGCTTCAGGTGTTGAAAGGAGGACAGGGCGGATGTGGATGCCTCGTCAGAACCATATTGGGAACCATAGCAGGAGGCGTCCTGATTTGGTATATCATAACTGAATTGATATAGCTGCCTATGTCGAAAATTCCAGGTCTTACCTTTTCGCTCAAGAGGGCAGTGGGTATCACAAAAGTCAAACAGGAGATTGCCAAAACAACAGGAATCCCGCTTACAAAGCAGGGCATGGAGCGCAAGGTGGGTTCAGCAGTCATCAAGGCCATCACAGGTAAAAAATAGAAGTGACATGACAGTTAAGGGAGAGTCATTCCGACAGAAACTGAATCAGGTATTCGATGACAACCTGCACACGAAGGTCTGGCACAATGTGCTGGACTGGACAATCATTGCGCTGATTGTCATCAGTACACTGGAAGTGTTCCTGTCGACGTTCAGCGGCATTGCGGAGAAGTATGGGGCCATCCTCAAGTTCATCGACGTCTTCACGACAATCGTCTTCACGATAGAGGTGACGCTGAGGATATGGACGGCGGACCTTCTCGACCCGAAGTACAAGGGGTTATGGGGCCGCGTGAAGTACTGCTTCAGTTTCTACGGGCTTGTCGACTTCCTGTCGACGTACCCGGCCCTCCTGGGACTTTTCATGCCGATTCCGATGTCTTTCCTCAAGATATTCAGGGTCGCCAGGCTCCTCCGCATCTTCCGATATATGAAGTCGTTCAGGATTCTGGGCGAGGCGATTGCATCGAAGAAGCAGGAACTCATCATAAGCCTGTCTTTCTTGAGCATCTTGACTGTTATTCTGTCGTTCCTTTTGTACTTTGCCGAGCATAACGCACAGCCTGAGCTGTGCGAAAACGGCTGGAAGACGCTGGTATGGGCCTTCGCGAAGTATCTCGGCGACCCGGGCAAGATTGCTGACTTCCCGCTCGTGACCGTATGGGGCAACATAATCGCAGCGCTCGTCGGAGTGCTGGGGATATGCATCTTCGCCGTACCTGCAGGTCTTGTGGGCTCAGGATTCATCGAGGTGATAGAGGCAAGAAACCACCAGCAGGAAATTGAAGACAACAAGGAGCATCTCCGTCATTCCTTCCGCTGGGAAAAAGATACCCACGGTGGCACAGGGCTTTTCATTGTTCCTCCGTTCAAGCCTGTCGACACCATTCTCGTCAAGCAGTTCCTCACTGAAGCCGAGATAGTGGAGGCCGTCAAGAGTTCAGACAATCTCCATCTCTACAACCTTGCGAAGGCATACAACAACGAAGACGCTCCTGCCGACAAGGTCGTGGTCGTCGCATGTCCGCACAACAGGCCGTATGGCTGCTGCATCGACCGAGGCTCGAAGGTAACCATCGTCAGCACCTCAGGGTACGACGAACCGATGACGAGCTGGGTCGCATACCACATCGCGAAGATCGGCGGCTTCAACTATGTCGCAAAGGAGAAAGAACTCGACCCGGACAGTCCTGTCTCGTTCTACAACATTGAGGCTGATGCGGAAGACGAGAACCTGCAGATGTTCCTTGAGGATATAAAGGGATTGACCGGGAAGGCAGGATCATGGGTGGTTCCGATGTGCTTCTGCGTCGGACCGAAGTCACGCAAGCATGAAGTGCACCTGTGCTATAGCACGGTCAAGGGAGACCATGGGTTCGACAATCCAGGCTGCACCGTGAAGGACGTCGAGACCTTCAAGGCATTCACTGACGATCTTTCTTCGACACTTGAGGACAGTTTCGGCATCAAGACTGACTGCAATGACTATTACGTGGCATCGCAGAAGATGCTTGTAAATCTCATCCCCGGCTGCAGCGGCTTCGCCCTCAGGATGGAGTGCCGTGCCATCTATTTCCCGGCTGACAAGATTGCGAGGATAAAGGCAATTGCGGAAGTCATTGCCCGCAACTTTGAACCGGAAGCCAAGAAGACACTGCCTCCTGAAATGCTCGACCGGCCGAAGGACTGCTTCGGTTACGAGGACTATAAGGACTGACATCTCGGCACGGCGTCCGGGATTTCGGTCAGACGGTTGGAATTGTAAATCTGAAGCACAGGCCGTGCGGCTCAAGTTGTGATGCGGTGATGGTGCCGCCATGGAAAGTGACGGCATATAGCCAAATGCGGTCAACAACTTCCGCAATGAGTGCAGGGATGTCGAGCTCACGGACATGGAATCAAAGGGCGACGAATACTTCGAGGTAGCAGTGATTTTCTTTTTTTCGTTATATTTGCAGCATAGTTCATTGGATGTGCCGGGGTCTTCGGATGGCAGTACGATTCGTACCCTGCTGCGGGGGAGCTCAATGTAGCCGAATGCTTCACCAGCAATGAAGACATGGCTTTACCTGATACCGTTTCTGCGAGGGCTCAGGGCTGAAGAACCGGGATTATTCCAGCACACCATATGATGACATGAGTGAATTGCAGCAGTGCCGGAGGTCGTCAGACCTGCCGGAATGTCAAACTTTATCATCAAACAATGAACTATGGCCAGAAAATACCGCCATTTCACCTACAGTGAGGATCAGAGATTCATCTATCCCACTTCAGACTGGGGCTTCAAACATCTGTTTGGCTCCGAATCAAACAAAGACCTGCTTCTCGGTGTACTTCAGGAACTCTTCCCGGAGCTGGGCATCAAGAGCATAGAATATCTTCCGCGTGACATAACAATCCCCGTTGGAAAGATGAAGGACGCAAGCTTCGATGTCTACTGCATGATGCACGACGGCACACGGGCCGTCATAGAAATGCAGAATTATGCCAGAAAGGCTTTCCTTGACAGGGCTCTGGTCTACACTTCCGCAGCAGTGCTGGAGCACTATGTAAACTCCAAGACCGACGGATACAGAATTGGGAAGACAATCTTTCTGGCATTCGTTGGCGACCCGATTTTCAACGATGTAAAAAGGACTCCAGTACGGCTGTCACTCTGTGACATAGATGAGTCTGCAACGACTTTGCGTAATGAGAATCTGTTGCAAGTCTTCGTTGAATTGCCTAAATTTGAAGGCAGCCTCAAGAAAATCAACGAGAAAACTCCGTTCGTGGAAAAGCTGGCATATGTCCTGATGGAGATGGCCGACTGCACGAATATCCCTGACAACCTGAACGACCCGCTTCTCGAACATATTTTCAAGGCAGCGGATACATCAAGAATGAATTTCGATATGAAGGACGAATACAGAAAGTCTATCATGAGCGAGGCTGATTACGAGTACCACATGAGCGGCGCCCGCGAAGAAGGCATAGCCGAAGGAAGGGCAGAGGGAATTGAAGAGGGTCGTGCGGAAGGTCGTGCTGAGGGTCGTGAAATAGGCTTGGCAGAAGGACGAGAGGAAGGACTTAAAGAAGGACGAGCAGAAGGACGACAAGAAGGACTTAAAGAATGACAACCAGAAGGACGTAAAGAGGGACAAGAGGAAGGACGTAAAGAGGGACGAGAGGAAGGACGTAAAGAAGGACGGGAGGAAGTGATGCGGGAGATGGCAGAAAAGATGGCATCCGCCGGCCTTGACGCTGAGACAATCCGGGAAATTATCGGGTGATTCAGTTCTAGGAGGGAGGGTCCATGTCCTCCCAAGGCAATGTCTGTAAATGATACGTACGATGCTATGTTCCAAGCTACTATAAAGGCATTGGAGAAAATATCCTGAGGCATTCAGCCATCTGCAGTAACGCAGACTTTTCGGAATAGTCTTAGGGTATGGAAATAAGAAAACGCCCTGCAGGTATCTGCAGGGCCATTATCAGCGGAGAGTGAGGGATTCGAACCCCCGAACCCGTTAAGGTCAACAGTTTTCAAGACTGCCGCCATCAACCACTCGGCCAACTCTCCTTCCAATCATGTGCGGCATTGGATTCCGCGATTGGGATTGCAAATATAGGGATTTTCCCTTATCGCTCAAAATTTTTTTGCACCGGTCTTTTTCTTTGCACTGGAAGACAGTGCATTGGTATCGTCGCTCTGACGACCGTTCTTTTCTGAATCTTCATTGCCGGAATCCTCTGAAGCAAAGAATCTCCAGTGGAAGAGTATCAGATAGAAAGCGCCCACCGTGACGCAGCTGTCTGCAAAGTTGAAGACAGGGTCAAAGAAGGTGAACGGAGTCCCGCCAACCCACGGCATCCACTGCGGCCATGTTGTATGGATCAGTGGGAAGTATAGCATGTCGACTACCCTGCCCTGCATGAACGGCATGTGTGGGGTGAAGATAAGTCCGTAGAACAGGCAGTCTATGATGTTGCCCATTGCTCCCGCATCGATCAGAGTAAGCCCGACAAGCACGCCTGTCGGCACCGTACCCTTGCGGCAAAGCTTGGTAATCCACCATGTCAGGCCGCAGAAAAGGCATACCCTGAAGAATGTCAGGAAATACTTGCCCACGAATCCGCCGAACTTCATGCCGAAGGCCATGCCCTCGTTCTCGATGAAGAGGATGCGGAACCAGTCGCCTATGACGTTGAAGCTCTCGCCAAATGACATATGGGTCTTGACCAGGATCTTGATGACCTGATCGATTATCACGAGCACAACGCCCAGAACCAGCAGCTTCTTTCCCTTGGAGACAGCCATAGACTACTTCTTGCCCTGCTTTGCAAGCATCTCCTTTGCCTCGACGGTAAGAGTTGCATGCGGCACGAGACGGAGCCTCTCTTTAGGAATGAGCTTGCCCGTGACGCGGCAGATGCCGTAGGTCTTGTTCTCGATGCGCGCAAGCGCTGCCTCGAGGTTCTGGATGAACTTGTACTGGCGGGCAGCCTGCTGGCTTGCCTCTTCCTTAGTAAGCTGGTTGGCGCCATCGTCCTCAACGGTCTTGAACGACGGGGATGTGTCCTCGATGTCGTTGCTTCCGCTGTGGGTGACAATGCTTCTGAGCTTCTTATATTCTGACTTTGCCTTGTCGAGCATGTCGAGGATTATGGCGCGGAACTCCTCGAGCTCCTCATCCGAATAGCGGGTCTTCTCGAACGGCTGACCCTCTGAGTTGATGTGTTCTGCCATGATGGTATTAAGTTTAGTCGTTAATTTCTGGTAACCTTTATCTTGATTGGAGTATCATTCCACTCCACCTCGGCAGCCTCTGCCGGAGCTTCAGCAAGAGTGTCGAGCGCGACGGAGAGCGCAAGGGTCTGGGAGGCAAGGTAGTCCTTGTAGCTTGCAAGAGATGCAGCAATCTGGGCATTGTCATCACCGTCGGCATAGATGACGACAGAGACCTTGTCCGTAACATCAAATCCGCTGTCCTTTCTTATGTTCTGGATACGGTTGATGAGTTCACGGGCCACGCCCTCTGCCTTCAGGGAGTCTGTAACCTCGATGTCAAGAGCGATGGTGAGAGGACCGTCAGAGGCGACAAGCCATCCCGGCATGTCCTCGGAAGTGATCTCATAGTCACCCTTTGCGAGCTCTACGGAACCGGAGGCAAGAGCCAGCGCATATGGCTGGCCGGCAGCCTCGGCGGCCTGGATATCAGAGATGACCTGCTGGGAGAATCCTCCAAAAGCAGCCGCAATCTCCTTCATCTGCTTGCCGTACTTCTTGCCGAGAGTCTTGAAGTTAGGCTTGATCTTCTTGGTGATGATGCCTGTGGTGTCGGCCATGAACTGAGCTTCCTTGACATTGACCTCACTGAGGATGATGCCCTCGACCTTTTCGAGCTGGACCTTCACCTCATCGGAGATGACAGGGATGATGAGCTTGGAGAGCGGCTGGCGAACCTTGATATTGACCTTGCGGCGGAGCGCAAGCACAAGCGAGGTAGCCCTCTGGGCAAGGTCCATCCTCTCCTCGAGAGCCTTGTCGACGAGGGTCTCGTCAGGATCCGGCATCAGGACGTAATGCACCGACTCGAGTCCGTCCGGAACGAGGTCGAGGTAGAGGCGGTCCATATAGAACGGTGCGATAGGAGCGGCAAGGATTGCAATGTCCTTGAGCACCTCGTAGAGTGTCTGGTATGCCGCAATCTTGTCCTCGTCCATCTTTCCGCCCCAGAAGCGCTTGCGGTTAAGACGCACGTACCAGTTGGAGACGTGGTCGCAGACGAAGTTCTGGATCAGGCGGCCTGCGAGAGTGACGTCGTAGTCCTCATATGCTGCGCGCACATTCTTGATGAGGGTATTGAGGAGAGAGATGATCCACCTGTCGATCTCAGGCCGCTTCTCATACGGAACTGCCGGCGCCTTGGCATCAAAGCCGTCCACATTGGCGTAGAGCGCGAAGAACGAGTAGGTGTTGTACAGGGTGCCGAAGAACTTGCGGCGCACCTCATCCACGCCTGCTTCATCGAAGCGGAGGTTGTCCCAAGGCTGGGCATTGGTGAGCATGTACCAGCGGAGGGCATCGGCGCCGTACTTGTCGAGAGCCTTGAACGGGTCGACAGCATTGCCGAGGCGCTTGCTCATCTTGTTGCCGTCCTTGTCGAGGACGAGTCCGTTGGAGATGACTCTCTTGAAAGCCGGGGTGCCGCTGATCATGGTATGGATCGCATGGAGGGTGTAGAACCATCCGCGGGTCTGGTCGACGCCCTCGGCAATGAAGTCCGCAGTGCAGCCGAACTTGTCGGAACTGAGGTTGCGGAGGCCCTCCTGTGCGTAAGGCATCGCACCGGAGTCGAACCATACGTCGATGAGGTCCGTCTCACGGATCATCTTCGCTCCGCTGTCGGAGACGAGGAATATGTTGTCGACATACGGTCTGTGCAGGTCGATCTTGTCGTAGTTGGCCTTGGACATGTCCTTCGGGTCGAATCCGAGGTCACGCAGAGGGTTGGTCTGCATCACTCCGGCAGCAACGGCCTTGTCGATCTCGGAATAGAGTTCGGCAATCGTACCTATGCACTTCTCCTCCTTGCCGTCCTCGGTCCTCCATATAGGGAGCGGGGTGCCCCAGAAACGGCTGCGGGAGAGGTTCCAGTCCTGGATGTTGTCGAGCCACTGGCCGAAACGTCCGGTGCCTGTGGACTCAGGCTTCCAGGTGATGGTCTTGTTGAGAGCAACCATCTGCTCCTTGACTGCGGAGGCCTTGATGAACCACGCATCGAGCGGGAAATAGAGCACCGGCTTGTCGGTACGCCAGCTGTGCGGGTAACTGTGGACATGCTTCTGGATCTTGAAGGCACGTCCGTCGGCCTTGAGCATCATGCAGATGTCGATATCGAGGGTCGGAGCGTCTGCCGGAAGGGTGTCGTCGAATGCGTTCTTGACGGCGCGGCCGGCATATTCCGCATAGCTCGGGTCAACGTTTGAAGCGACATACGCAGGGTCAAGGTCATCGAGAGAATAGAAGCGGCCGTTGCGGTCGACTGCTGCCTGACGCTTCCCGTTCCTGTCGAGAAGCATCATCGGAGGGATGTCGTAGTCAGTGGCGACCTTCTTGTCATCCGCACCGAAGGTAGGCGCGATATGCACGATGCCCGTACCGTCCTCAGTGGTCACATAGTCGCCGAGAATCACCCTGAAGGCATCGCCCTCGAGAGGCTTGAGCCAAGGGATGAGTTGCCTGTATCTTATACCGAGGAAATCCGTGCCCTTGTACTCGCCCGGGAGCACCTCGAAAGGCACCTTCTTGCCGTCGAACCATGCGCCCACGAGAGCCTTTGCCACGACATACACCGCCTCGGCTCCGGTATAAGGATTGGCTGACTTCACCCTCACATAGTCTATCTTCG
>R20__coassemble_1289_pt1 | contig 14619 bp, 12 predicted proteins | sample R20__metabat2_low_PE_021 | metagenome-assembled genome bin R20
TGCAGTTGCAGATGAGGGCGGGGGTCGAGGAGATTTTCCCGGACAAGGTGTGGGTGAGGGCCGAGATCAGCTCCGTGTCGGTCCGTCCCGGTGGCCATTGCTGGCTGGAGCTGTGCCAGAATGAAGGCGCGCAGACAGTGGCGAAGGCAAAGGCTGTCATCTGGCGCTCGCGCTACGCTATGCTGAGCGCGTATTTCCGCAAGGCTGCCGGTGAGGACCTCAAGGTCGGCATGACGATACTTGCGAGGGTTCAGGTGACTTACAGCGAACTCTATGGGTTCACTCTTGCCATCGACGAGCTTGATGCTGACGTGACGCTTGGCCAGAAGGAGCGGGAGCGCCAGGAGACGATAGCGAAGCTCAAGGCTGACGGCTCGATGGACCTGCAGAAAGGACTGGAGCTGCCGCAGCTCCCATACCGCCTTGCGGTGATATCAGCCAGGGATGCTGCCGGCTACGGGGACTTCTGCCACCATCTTCTCGACAATTCGTATGGTTTTGCCTTCAAGGTCGACCTCTTCGAGGCGGCGATGCAGGGGGTGACGGCGCCGGAGTCGGTATGTGATGCCCTTGATGCCGTGCAGACTGCTCCGGAACCTTATGACGCCGTGCTCATAATGAGGGGAGGCGGATCCAACATGGATCTCGCATGCTTCGACGACTATGCGATGTGCTTTGCAATCGCGCATTGCGCGATACCGGTGTTTACGGCCATAGGCCATGACAGGGACTACCATGTGGCGGACATGGTGGCCAACACCTTCGTAAAGACCCCTACGGCTCTTGCAGATGTCTTCCTTGATTGCTATCTTGCGGAGGATGAAAGGATTGCCTCGTACGGTATGCGCCTGAGGCTCGCGTTCCGCAACCGCATCTCCCAGATGGAGTCGAAGGTGGAGCTGCTGGCCTCACGCATAAGGTCAGCCGATCCAAGGGCGATTCTCAGGAGAGGCTTCACCTTGGTCGAGGGTCCGGACGGAAGGGTGCTCAAGAGCGCGGCCGCAGCCAGGGAAGGAGACAGGATAGGGGTGATGCTGCATGACGGCACCCTGCTGTGTGAAGTTAAAGGAAGAAAGTGATGGAAGAATTTGACTACAATGCTGCCGTGGAGCGGCTGGAAGAGATAGCCCGCAAGGTCGAAGACCCGGATACGAGCCTCGACTCTGTCGACGCATATATCAAGGAGACTGAAAAGATCGTGGAGGCCTGCAGGAAGTACCTCAGGACCGCCCGCGAGAGAGTGGAATCGATAGACACCAAGTGATGAGGAAAATCTACAGGACCGACCCGTATCTTGCGCCTTTCAAGGAAGCGGTCGAGGCGCGCCATGCGCGTATCCTCGAGGCCCGGGACCGCTTTGCGGCCGGGGGCTCCCTGTCGAGGGGCATCAACAACCACCTCTACTACGGACTTCACCGCGACTCCGACGGGTCATGGGTCTTCCGCGAGTGGGCTCCGAACGCGACCAGGATATACCTCATAGGTGACTTCAACGGGTGGAAGCGCACCGAGGGCTATGCCCTCAAGCCGGTTGGAGGAGGCACATGGGAGTTGAGGATACCATCCTTCTTCATGAGTCACGGCCAGTTCTACAAGCTTTTCATCGAGTGGCCCGGCGGAGGTGCCGAGAGGCTTCCCGCGTATGCCACACGCTGTGTCCAGGATCCTGAGACCAAGGCTTTCTGTGCCCAGATATGGGACCCTGCGACTCCGTACGAGTGGAAGCACAGGAATCCCGGGCGCCGCAGCCATCCGCTCATCTACGAGTGCCACATAGGCATGAGCTCTGAGGAGGGCAAGGTAGCGTCATTCGACGAGTTCCGCACGGATGTCCTTCCGAGAGTCGAGAGACTGGGCTACAACGTCATCCAGATCATGGCGCTCCAGGAGCATCCGTACTACGGGTCCTTCGGCTACCAGGTATCCAATTTCTTCGCGCTGAGCTCCCGCTTCGGTACTCCGGAGGAGTTCAAGCACCTCGTCGATGACGCCCACTCAAGGGGTATCGCAGTAGTGATGGACATAGTCCACTCCCACTCGGTGAGCAATGAGGCCGAGGGCCTCAGCATGTTCGACGGGCGCGAGGACATCTATTTCTACAAGGGCCCTCAGGGCCACCATCCTGCATGGGGGTCCCGCTGCTTCGACTATGGCAAGGACGAGACCAAGTGCTTCCTGCTCTCCAATGTCAAATACTGGATGGAGGAGTACCATCTCGACGGATTCCGCTTCGACGGGGTGACCTCGATGCTCTACTGGGACCACGGCCTCGGCAAGGACTTCGGTGACTATGCCCTCTACTTCGACCAGGGCGTCGATGAGAACGCCGTCACCTACCTTGCGCTCGCATGCATGCTTGTCAGGGAGCTCAACCGCAATGCCATCACCATAGCGGAGGATGTCAGCGGCATGGCAGGCCTTGCCGCCCCTTTCGAGGCAGGTGGCGTAGGCTTCGATTTCCGCATGTCGATGGGAGTGGCTGACCACTGGATCAAGTGGATCAAGGAAAGGAAGGACGAGGACTGGAGCATGGGGGAGATATGGTGGGAACTCACCAACAAGAGGGCGGACGAGAAGACCATTTCATATGCCGAGTGCCACGATCAGGCGCTGGTCGGGGACAAGACCCTTATATTCAGGCTGATCGATGCCGAGATGTACACGGGCATGGCAAAGGACTCGAAGAGCCCGGTCGTCGAGAGGGGAGTGGCCCTCCACAAGATGATACGCCTCGTCACCCTTGCAACTGCAGGCGACGGATATCTCAATTTCATGGGCAATGAATTCGGTCACCCTGAATGGATAGACTTCCCGCGCGAGGGCAACGGCGACTCGTACCACTATGCCCGCCGCCAGTGGTCCCTGTCCGAGCCTGACTATCTGAGATACTCTTACCTCAGGGCCTTCGACGAGGCGATGGTGCATCTTGCAAAGTCATCGCACCTCCTTGGCGCACGCCCGGAGCTGCTTGTCGCCGACGAGCAGAAGAATGTGTTGATTTTCAAGAGGAAAAACTTTATCTTTGCATTCAATTTCGACCCGGCCTCTTCCTACAGCGACTATGGATTCGCGGCTCCTGCAGGCAAGTACGTGGTCGTGCTGGACACCGACGAGGCCAGCTTCGACGGTTTCAGCCGCCTGAGGGACGGCGAGGAGCACTTCACTGTGCCCGAGAAGTCCCCGAACGGACCGCATATGTATGATGACACGCTCTACTTGTACCTACCAAGCAGAAGCGCCGTCGTTTTGACTTTTGAAGATTGACTGATAGTTTTTTAGATATTAACTGACCGTATGGCATTTCTGAAATTCAACAAATCGGAACTTGTCAACCTGTCCTATTCGCTCAAGAGAGAGATAATCTACGCCAACAAGACAGGTGCGTATTGCAACACGACGATAGTCAACAGCAATACCAGACGCTACCACGGCCTCCTCGCAGTGACACTCGACCGCTTCGGCGGTGACAGGTATCTGCTCCTTTCCGACCTCGACGAGAGTCTGGTGGCACAAGGCAAGCAGTTCAACCTCGGCATCCACTGCTATGGAGACATCTATGAGCCGAAGGGCCACAAATACGTGGTGGACTTCACAGCAGACCCTCTTCCGAAGATTACCTACAAGGTCGGGCAGATCGTCCTCTCGAAGAGGTACATGCTCGTGCCTGACAGCGACCAGCTGATGGTGAAGTATGAGCTCGAGCAGGCTCCGTCCAAGGTGACCCTCAGCCTCAAGCCTTTCCTTGCCTTCCGCAACATCCACGCCCTGACCCATCAGAATCCTGATGCCAACACGGCAGCCACCCCGGTTGCCGGAGGCGTCTCGTTCAGGATGTATCCGGGATTCCCGGACCTCTATCTGCAGATGAACACATCAAAGGCAGTGTGGAAGCAGTCCGGCTACTGGTACAAGGGCATCACATATACGGACGAGTACCGCCGTGGGTTCGACTGCACGGAGGACCTCTATGTTCCGGGGTTCTTCGAGGTCGACATGAAGGCCGGCGATTCCGTGATATTCTCAGCCTCGATTTCCGAGGCCGTGCCGGCGAGCCTGAAGCGCAGGTTCAATGAAATACTTGCAGGGGCCGCAAGGGATGCCGCGAGTACCAGGGACCAGCTCTGCTGGTGCGCAGACATGCTCATCACCAACCACAACGGCCGCAAGAAGATCAACGCCGGCCTGTCATGGATGTACACGGGTCTCCTCAGGGAGACTCTCCTCGCACTTCCTGGACTGACGCTTCATGCGAAGGGTGGTGCCGCCGAGTTCGAGGAGATACTCGACAATCTCATCGCTGACGAGCAGGAGCGGCTCTTCCGTCGCACCACTCAGGTAGAGTCTCCGCTCTACATGGCCAGCACCCTCCAGCAGTACATAGAATTCGGAGCTGACCCGAAGAAGGTGTGGCAGAAGTATGGGGTCATCATACGCGGCATCATAGAGAGCTATGCTCCCGGGGAGAGGGCGGAAGTGTCGATGCAGCCGAACGGCCTTCTCTGGGCCCAGATGGACCATGTGGCGCTGACCTGGATGAATGCCTATATCAACGGCGAGCCTGTGACAGAGCGTCCCGGCTACCAGATCGAGACCAATGCATTCTGGTACAACTCGATATGCTTCGCGCTTGAGATGGAGCGGAAATATGGTGCGAAGGACGGCGCATTCGTCAGGAAGTGGTCGGCAGTCAAGACTCTCATCGAGCAGAATTTCATGCCGACATTCTGGAATGCCGACCGCGGCTGCCTTGCCGACTATGTCGACTGGAACGGCCAGAACTGCGACGTGCGTCCAAACCAGATTTATGCTATATGGGTCAAGTACTCTCCGGTCGACGAAAGCTGCTTCCCGCAGATTCTCCGCTTGGTCGACAATGACCTCGTGACCCGCAGGGGCATCCGCACGCTCTCTCCGAGGGACGTGAAATACCGCGGCGTCTACGAGGGCTCCCAGATCGAAAGAGACCTCGCATACCACCAGGGCTGTGCCTATCCATGGCTTCTGGCTCCATACATCGAAGTGTGCTTCAGGGTCAAGGGCCCGGCTTTCTGGAAGAAGGAGGAGTGGCTGACCGAAGGATTCTTCGAAGACCTCAGCAAGCACGGAGTCAGCTCATTCTCTGAGCTCTACGACGGAGACCCGCCTCACGAGGCGCATGGGGCCATCTCGTCCGCTCTCAGCACGGCGGCTTTGCTCAGGATAGACTATCTTATGGACAAATACAGGGAGGAGTAGGATATGAAGGTACTTATGTTCGGATGGGAGTTCCCTCCCCATATCGCCGGCGGTCTCGGCACTGCCTGCGAGGGTATAGTCAAGGGCCTTGCCTACAACGGCGTGGAGACCCTTTTCGTGATGCCGTCCGCATCCGGTGACGAGGATCAGAGCGCCACTACCATAATCAATGCAAGCGACGTTGCAGTCAATGTGGTGAGCCAGACAGTCGAGGAATATCTCGACAAGGTCAAGTTCGTGCACATCGGCTCCAACATGGTCCCGTATGTCGGGCCTGATGAGTTTGCCAATGTGGTCGAGGAGGAGAGAAGGCGTCAGGTCAAGGACTTCAGCATCAGCTACGGCCAGAAGTTCAAGTTCTCCGGCAAGTACGGCACCAACCTCATGGAGGAGGTCGCCCGCTACGCCATGGTCGGAGGCACCATTGCCCTTGAGCACAAGGACGAGTTCGATGTCATCCACGCCCATGACTGGCTGACCTACCTTGCCGGCATCGCCGCCAAGGAGATGACAGGCAAGCCGCTCGTGATCCATGTCCACGCCACATCCTTTGACAGGAGCTCTGACGACAACATAGACACCAGAGTCTTTGCAATAGAGAAGCGCGGCATGCTTGCTGCCGACAGGGTCATAACGGTGAGCGACCTGACCCGCAATATAGTGATCAACAAGTACGGCATCGACCCGGCCAAGGTGGTGACGGTCCACAACGCGGTCGATTTCTCCGGCAGGGAGGACATCGTAGTCGAGAAGGGCGTCAGGGACAAGGTTGTGACCTTCCTCGGACGCATCACCTTCCAGAAGGGACCGGAGTATTTCATCGAAGCTGCCGCCAAGGTCCTCAAGAGGACGAAGAACGTGCGCTTCGTGATGGCCGGCAGCGGCGACATGATGAACCGCTGCATCAAGCATGTGGCGCGTCTCGGCATTTCCGACCGTTTCCACTTCACCGGATTTCTCCGCGGGGCAGAGGTTCAGAAGATGTTCGCGCTGTCGGATGTCTATATAATGCCTTCGGTGTCCGAGCCTTTCGGAATCTCGCCTCTCGAGGCAATGAGGTGCGGAGTCCCTTCCGTAATCTCCTTCCAGTCGGGAGCCGCTGAGGTCCTCAGGTATGCCTTCAAGGTGGACTTCTGGAACGTAGATGCGCTGGCGGACGGCATCTATGCCCTCATCCAGTATCCTGCCCTCGCGAAGTTCGCGGCAAAGGCTGGCTACGACGAGGTCAACCAGCTCAAGTGGAACGGAGCTGCCGCCAAGATGAAAACAGTTTATGAATCAGTAATCAGCAAGTGATATGAAAAAGAGCGTTTGTCTGTATTTCCAGGTGCATCAGCCTACCAGGCTCAGACTCTACAGATTCTTCGATATAGGCAAGGACAGCCATTACTACGATGACTTTGCCAACAGGACGATTCTCAAGAGGATTGCCCAGAACTGCTATCTTCCCATGAACTCGCTCCTGCTCGAAGCGATAAGGAAGTCCCAGGGCAAGTTCAAGGTCGCATTCTCCATCAGCGGATCGGCACTCGAGCAGTTCCAGAGATATGCTCCCGAGGTGCTTGACAGTTTCCGTGAGCTTGCGTCGACAGGTTGCGTGGAGTTCCTCTGCGAGACCTACTATCACTCCCTTGCTTCACTTGGCTCTCCTGCCGAGTTCAAGCATCAGGTACTCAAGCACAAGGCTGCCATAAAGGACGCTTTCGGAGTGGAACCAAAGGTGTTCCGCAACACGGAGCTCATCTACTCCGACTCGATCGGAAGCGGAGTGTATGACCTTGGCTTCAAGGCGATGCTTACCGAAGGCGCGCGCCACATCATGGGATGGAAGAGCCCGAACTATATCTACGGCTGCGACGCGCAGCCTAAGCTCAAGCTCCTTCTCAGAAACTACTCTCTCAGCGACGACATAGCATTCAGGTTCTCAGACAGGGGCTGGAAGGACTGGCCTCTCACGACTGAGAAATATCTGGAGTGGCTGAAGGCCTCCGAGGGAGATATCTTCAATCTCTTCATGGACTACGAGACCTTCGGCGAGCATCAGAATGCCACCAGCGGTATCTTCGACTTCATGAAGGCACTCCCTGACACAGTGCTCTCAGACGGGACGTTCGGCTTTGTCACGCCTTCCGAGGCCGCTGCGAAGCTCAAGGCCGTCGACACGATAGAAGTCCCGGAGACAATCTCATGGGCTGATGAGGAGAGGGACGTCACTGCATGGCTCGGCAATGAGCTCCAGCAGGACGCGTTCAACAAGCTCTACGGCCTGACGGAAAAGCTCTCCATAATCAACGACCCTATCCTCTGGGAGGACTTCGGCCACCTGCAGGAGAGCGACCACCTCTACTATATGTGCACCAAGTTCTTCACTGACGGCGAGGTGCACAAGAGATTCAATCCTTACGGCACCCCGTATGAGGCTTTCATCAATTATATGAACGTGCTCAGTGACTTCATCATAAGAGTCAACGACGCGATCGAAGAAAGATAAAATCCATGGCAGGGACGTGACAGCGCCCCTGCCATATAATTATATGCAGTGTATTACCAATGGACAATTACAATCTTAAGATCGACTCCCCGACATGGAGGAGCGTAATGGTGACCCGTCACCTTCCGGATGAGATATCCGGACTCGAGATACTTTGCAAGAACCTCTGGTGGTGCTGGAACGAGAGTGCCAAGGCACTCTTCAAGAGCATCGACGCGGAGCTCTGGCACACTTCGGGCCACAATCCTATGGTCATCCTCGACCAGGTGAGCATCAAGAGGTTCCAGGCTCTCGCAGAGGACCCCGACTTTGTCGGAAGGCTCAATGCCGTGATGGACGAGTTCAACACATATATGGCGGCGAAGTCGGAGAGGACTGACCCTTCGGTGGGCTACTTCTGTATGGAGTACGGACTTGACACATCCCTCAAGATATACTCCGGCGGACTCGGCATCCTCGCCGGCGACTACCTCAAGGAGACCAGTGACATGAATGTGAACCTCACTGCGGTCGGACTCCTCTACCGTTATGGCTATTTCACCCAGAAGCTGACCGCCTATGGCGACCAGGTGGCAGAGTACAATGCCCAGGATTTCCTTAAGATACCAGCCCAGCCTGTGCTCGACTCGGAAGGCAACTGGATCACCACCAGCGTGGACTTCCCGGGACGCACTCTCACGGCCCGTATCTGGAAAGTGGCTGTAGGCCGTACCGACCTGTACCTTCTCGACACCGACTACGAAGCCAACATCCCGGAGGACCGCAGTGTCACCCATCAGCTTTACGGAGGTGACTGGGAGAACCGTCTCAAGCAGGAGCTCCTGCTCGGAATCGGCGGCGTGAGGGCCCTGCGTGCCCTCGGCATCAATCCTCAGATATATCATTGCAACGAGGGCCATGCTGCCTTCACGGGCCTTGAGAGACTCCGCGAGTACATCCAGAACGACGGCCTCGACTTCGGAGAGGCCCTCGAGGTCGTGCGCGCATCTTCCCTCTTCACGACCCATACTCCTGTCCCTGCAGGCCACGACGCCTTCGACGAGCCGATGCTCGGCCGCTACATAGGCTATTTCCCTGCTCTTCTCGGCTGCAGCTGGGAGGAGATGATGGGCCTCGGCAAGCTCGACGGCAACAACCACGGGGAGAAGTTCTCGATGAGCATCCTCGCCGCCAACATTTCCCAGAACGTGAACGGTGTGTCCATGCTCCATGGAAAGGTTAGCCAGGACATCTTCAACAACATGTACCCGGGCTACCTCGCGGAGGAACTGTACATAAGTTATGTCACCAACGGCGTGCACTATCCGACATGGTGTGCCAAGGAGTGGAAGGCCGTCCATGCAAAGGTCTTCGGCCCTGAGTTCCAGACCCACCACTACGACAAGAAGTGCTTCGAGGGCATCTACAATGTCTCCGACGAGGAGGTATGGGATGTGCGCAAGGTCCTGAAGAAGGAGCTTGTGAAGGTCATCCGCGAGAGGATAAGCAATCCTGTCGAGAGCGGCCACTACTCCCCGCGCCAGATAGCGGCCATCAAGGAGAATCTCCGCGACGATGTCCTCACCATAGGCTTCGCCCGCCGCTTTGCCACCTACAAGAGAGCGACCCTTCTCTTCAGCGACCTCGACAGGCTTGACGCAATCGTCAACAATCCGACACATCCTGTCCAGTTCATATTCGCCGGCAAGGCCCATCCTGCCGACAGGGCCGGCCAGGACCTCATCAAGCAGATTGTCGAGATCTCCAAGCAGGAGAGGTTCCTCGGCAAGATAGTCTTCGTGCCGGGCTATGACATCTCGCTTGCCAAGAGGCTCGTGCAGGGAGTCGACGTATGGCTCAACAATCCTACCCGTCCTCAGGAGGCGTCCGGCACTTCCGGAGAGAAGGCTTCCATGAACGGAGTCATGCACTTCTCCGTGCTTGACGGATGGTGGGTCGAAGGCTACAGGGAAGGCGCCGGATGGGCTCTTCCTCAGGAGCGGACCTACGCCGACCAGGGATTCCAGAACGACCTTGACTCTGCGACCATCTACTCCATCATAGAGAACGAGATAGCTCCGGCCTACTACAACAGAGACCGCAACACCGGCCGCTCTGCCGAGTGGATCGGATACATCAAGAATACAATAGCCCAGGTGGCATGCAACTTCACCACGAACCGCATGCTGACCGACTACTGCAACCAGTACTACATCCCTCAGAGCAAGAGGAGTGCTGAGATGATTGCTGACGGCTTCAGGATGGCGCGTGAGATTTCCGACTGGAAGAAGTCAGTGCGCCAGGTATGGAACGAAGTGTCTGTGATATCCTGCTCACAGCCGGCAGCGTCATACGAACTTTCTCCAAAGAACGAGCTTACCAGCGAAGTCGTAATCAACCTTGCTGGCCTCAGGCCTGAGGACATAGCTGTCGAGATGCTCTTCACCACTGCCGACAACAAGGGCAAGCTCCATATCCAGGAGCTGTGTGAGTTCAAGTGCGTCGAGTCTGCGGATGGGACTGCCAGGTATGTTGCTTCCATCCTCCCGGAGAGGACCGGCATGTACCAGGTTGCCACCAGGATCTACCCTAAGAACGCTCTTCTTCCTCACAAGCAGGACTTCCCACTCGTGAAATGGTTGTAGCCACCGGATTCTTTGACGGAGTCCACCTGGGGCACCGTCATGTCATCGATACGCTTGTCAGTGCCGCACGTGAGCGCGGCACTGACAGCATTGTCGTGACATTCTGGCCCCACCCGCGCAATGTCCTTCAGAACGGTGCGAGAGGACTCAGGCTTCTCACCACCCTTCAGGAGAAGAAGGATATCCTGATGTCCCTTGGTGTGTCCAGGGTTGAGGTGATGAACTTCACCAGGGAGTTCAGCCGCCTGTCGACTGAGGAATATCTGAGAGACATCCTGATGGGGAGGCTCGGCGCGACTGCAATCCTCCTTGGCTATGACAACCGGATAGGCTGCGATGCCGGCACGACTGACGAAATCGCTGTCCAGGCGCGTCGGCTCGGACTTGAGGTGATCCGCACAGACAGCGTCGAGAGTGCCGGAGTCACCGTCAGCTCCACCAAGATCCGGGAGGCCCTGGCCGCCGGAGACGTGGACCGCGCCGCGCAGATGCTCGGCTACGGGTACTCTCTCCACGGAGTAGTCGTCGAAGGCAACCGCCTCGGGCGCACGATAGGCTTTCCGACTGCCAACATGCAGATGTATGAGCCGCTCAAACTCGTGCCGGGCGGGGGAGTCTATGCAGTGAGGGTGAGCACTCTCGGCAAGGTCTTCTACGGCATGACCAACATAGGGACACGCCCTACGGTCACCGGTGTCAGCTCGGATGATGCCAACTCCCTTAAGATGAGGACTGTCGAGACCAATATCTTCGACTTCGACGAGGATATCTACGGACTTGACATAAGGATTGTCTTCCTCAGAAGAATCAGGGAGGAAAGGCACTTCGACTCACTGGAAGCGCTCCAGCAGCAGCTCGTCTCAGACAGGGCCTTCTGCATGGAGGTCATAAAAAACTTCAGTTGAGGCTATTGTTCTGAAATTTTGCTATATTTGCAATTGAAGTCGGGTTCTGTCGTATGGCAGGACTCCTTTTTAATTCTTTAAGACAGACTAAAACAACTATCATGGCAGAAAACCACTATATGACAGCTGAAGGCCTCGACAAGCTCAAGAAAGAGCTTGCCGACGCTCTTGCCCAGCGCCCTGTCATCTCTGCGGCGATTGCAGAGGCAAGGGAGAAGGGTGATCTCTCCGAGAACGCAGAGTATGATGCGGCGCGCGATGCGCAGGGCCTTCTCGAGATGAAGATATCGAAGCTCAAGGACCTCGTGGCCAACGCAAAGGTCATCGACGAGTCCCAGATTGACACTGACACTGTCCATCTCATGAACAAGGTCAAGGTCCAGAACATGGCCAACAAGATGGTGATGGAGTTCACCATCGTAGGTGAGACGGAAGCCGATTTCAGCAAGGGCAAGCTTGCTGCGACCACTCCTATAGCAAAGGCCCTCATGGGACATGCAAAGGACGAGGTTGTGGACGCAAAAGTCCCTTCAGGCGTCATCAAGTTCAAGATTCTCGACATCTCCCTTTGACCTATGGCAACAATATTCACTAAGATTGCGAAAGGCGAGATTCCTTCTTTCAAGGTCGCCGAGGATGAGAACTACTACGCATTCCTCGACATCAACCCTCTCGCCAAGGGCCATACCCTCGTGATTCCGAAGAATGTCGAGGACGACTACATCTTCCACCTCGATGAGGAGACGTACGAAGGACTGTGGGCATTTGCACGCAAGGTGGCCGTCGCCCTGAAGGCTGCCGTCCCTTGCAAGAGGGTCGGAGTGGCAGTGCTCGGCATGGAAGTGCCCCATACCCACATCCACCTCGTGCCGCTGCAGAGCGAGGGTGACCTTGATTTCAAGAAGCCAAAACTCCAGTTCAGCGCGGAGGAGAATTCAGCAACAGCATCATCAATCTTGAAGGAATATGAAAATCTCTAGACTCGCCGCCTTCGGCGTAATCGCCCTTGCAGCCGTGTCCTGCGGCAAGTCGGCAAGGATCCATGGTACGGTAGCTCAGGCTCCGGATTCCGAGGTCATAGTGAAGCTCCTCGATGTCAATGCCTACAAGGTCCTGGACACAGTGAAGACGGATGCTTCAGGACGCTTCTCGTATAAGGTTGATGTCGAGGCGGGACAGCCGGAGTTTGTATATGTGTTCTATGGCCAGACCAAGATAGCCTCCCTTCTCCTCGAGGCCGGAGACAATGTGACGGTCTCGGCCGACACACTCGGCACCTATGAAGTGAGCGGCTCTGAAGAGAGCGTCAACCTCCAGCAGGTCGAGCGGGACTACTCAGCCTTCCAGGCCTCCATGGCCGATGTCATCAGCGAAGGTGCTGAGGGGCGTCTCTCTGAGGAGGAGGTCAACAGGCAGGTTTCCAGACAATATGTCGAGTATTACCGCAAGGCCGTGGCATATGTGGTCTCCCACCAGAAGAGCCTCACCTCGGTTCCTGTCCTTTTCCAGAACGTGTCGGAAGGATTCCCGGTATTCAACAGGTCCACGGATGCAGTCCAGTTCAGGGCAGTCGCAGACTCTCTCAAGACCGTCTATCCGGAGTCGAAGTATGTGAAGGCCGTCGAGAGAGAGGCAGAGAAGAGAGAACAGATACTCAACCTCCAGAGCCGCATCAGCTCTCAGGAGACCATAAACTTCCCTGAGATAAATCTCCCTGACATCAACGGTCAGAAGGCTTCGCTGCAGGCAGTGGACGCCAAGGTGATATTCCTGTATTTCTGGACAGCTTCGGATGCTGCCCACAAGATGTTCAACGTGGACTCTCTGCTCCCACTCTACAAGGAGTATCATGACAAGGGATTCGAGATATACAGCGTCGCTGTCGATACTGACAAGGCCACATGGGCTGCTTCAGTGCGCGGACAGAAACTTCCTTGGATCAACGTGTGCGACGGCCGCGGCGCAGACTGTCCGGCACTGCCGCTCTATAATGTCCAGGCCATCCCGACGGGATTCCTCATCAAGGACGGCACTCTTGCCTCCGAGCGGATCTCCGGAGTCGAGGAACTTGGCGCTTACCTCAGGAGGACTCTCTAGAAGAGATTCTTCTTGCTGACAGTGGCGACAAACTGCTTGAGGTAGAAAGGCTCGAAATAAGCGATGTCCTTGAAGTCACCGGCCCTCATGGCCTGGATTGCTGGACGAAGCATCGCGCTGGCCTTCGGGCAGCACTGGACGAAATGACAATTTGAGGATGTCAGCACATCCTTGCACTTGAGGGCTCCGTCTCCGATGAAGAGGACGGGGCCTTCTTCTATGAAGTCCCTGAAGCTCTCTTCTGTGATGATCTGAGGTGCAGTCTCCGTCAGCTGCCTACCGTCAGGGGTGAAGACTGCGCTGTAGACTTCCATCCTGCGCGCGTCTATCATAGGGATTATGTACCGGCAGTCCTCGGGGACAAGCCCCTCGTCTGCGGCCTGTGCCACGAGTGTGTCGAGAGTGCCTGCGGCAAGAAGAGGGATGCCCCCGCCGAAGCAGAGTCCCTTTGCGGTCGAAGACCCGACTCTCAGTCCTGTGTATGAGCCAGGACCCATGCTCACGCATACTGCGCTGCAGTCGCTGACCTTGAGCCCGCGCTCGGAGAGCATCTCTTCCACGAAGGGAGCTGTCAGGGATGCCTGTGACTTGGGAGTTGCGCTTTCCTTGTATGATACGACCGTGCCGTCCTCTGCGAGGGCTGTGGAGCAAAGGGATGTCGAAGTTTCGATGAGAATTATTCTTTCCATGTCATCATTTCTTGAATAGCAGCGCCTTGAGGTACGGGAACACCTTGTAGGCAAAGTCGCGCACGGGAGCGTACAGGGCAGAGTCTGAGAGCTTGTCCTCCGGCACGATGTCGAATTTCAGGTTCAGGGTGTCGAACAGTATCAGCACGAGCCCGATCAGCAGCGCTGCCTTGAATAGCGCAAACAGGATGCCGAGCACCCAGTCCAGCCATCCCAGTGCCACCATCTTGGATAATCCCTTGAGAAGTCTGCCCACGAGAAAAAGCAGCACAGCCACAATCACGAACACCAGAAGGAATCCCGCTATGTGCAGCACGGTCTCTGATACTCCTGTGAGGTACTGGGAGAGCCAAGTGCAGGCTATGTCCGAGAAGTGGAATGCGAGCCATACCCCCAGCCACAGAGATACAAGCGAGATCACCTGGGCTATGAAGCCTTTGTGGATGCCGGTCACTATCGCCGGGAGGAAACACAAGAGAATTATGATGTCGAGCGTACTCATTTCTTTTTGCTGAAGTCTGCTGAAATGCCTAACTTTGTTGCTTGCAAAATTAGACAAAAATAATGACTTTTAAAGA
>R20__coassemble_1294_pt1 | contig 14570 bp, 15 predicted proteins | sample R20__metabat2_low_PE_021 | metagenome-assembled genome bin R20
CTTTCTGGAGCCCACCGACAAGAGCAGAAAGGTCTTCCTCATGCGGTATCTCATTCTCTATCTTCTGGCGGCAGACAGGACACACATCACCCACATGTAGTTTAAGACGCAGGGTAGAGGCGAATTTGTCGATGGTGTCTTTCTGCTTGTCAAGATCCTCCTTGCGGACTTCCATCTTCAGCTTCGCATCATGGATAGGACCATCCATCTGCTTGAACTTATCTGTCTTCCCATCAATGGCACTCTTCTGTTCGGCAAGACTCTGACGAGTTTTCTCATATTGATTCTTGGCTTCACCAAGTGCGTCGATACGTTCCTTGGCAGTATCAATTTTCACAATCAAATCCTTGGCAGCATCTCGCTCGGTGCGGAGCTTGCTCAGGTTGAGAGTATTCACGGTTTCTTCCTGAGCCTTCACCTCTGCCTCTTCTTTGTCAAAGGCCTCCTTAGCCGCATTGGCTTCGTTCTTCGCCTCCTCGTAGGCAGGAGTCAAGATTTCATCGAGGGACTTCTTCTCGTTCGCTATCTGATTCCGGTTCATTCCGATGGCATCACGACCTTCAGCAATGGCATTAAGATGACCGATGATAGTCTGGGCATTTTCATACACGCCAGCCTTATCTCTTTCTTTAGCAAGGAAATCTGCAATCTCCTTAATCTTGGATTCTGCCCCCTCAATCTCTTTCTCTGCATACTTCTGTCCACCGAGTATAACGGCAAAGTCCATAGAGAGGTCAGTAAGTGCTTTTGTCTGCTCCCTTTGTGTCACCTCAGCCTTCTGTGCTTCTGCCATCCAGCTGCGGGCGTCGATAGTCGCATTCCACTCCTTTACGAGCGTTTCCTTAGTCTTGAACTCCTCACTCTCGACAGCCTCACTCGCTTTCCGCAGCTCCTCGGTGGCATCGTTTACCCCCTTCTTCAAGTCGTCCTCTGTCTTTATCCAGTCGCGCTTGGCGACATCCTTTTCTCTTTTGGCTATCAGTGTACTATTTTTATTGCTGAGTGCAGTCAATTCCTTGTTCTTTTCTGCAATCTGCGTTTCGCTGAGGGTTTGCGTGCCTTCCACAAGTTGCTTTGCGATATTCCATGCCTGCTCTTTCTGACCGGTCACTTTATAGACTTTTTGACCGATCTTCGAATAGACATCCACACCGGTAATTTTCTCCAGAATCTCAGCCTTCTCGTCATCCTTGCTATTCAGGAAACGGGTGAACTCGCCTTGTGCCAGCATCGTGGTACGGCAGAACTGCTTGAAGTCAAGACCGATGGCCGCAAGTATCTCAGCCTCTATCTCGTTGTCATTTGTGAGCGTGACGTCCGTGTCGAGATTCTTTAGTTTCCAGTTTTTCGGCTGAATGTTTCCTGTAGCCTTTTTATAAGCACGTGCCACCGACCATGTGGCTTCATAATGCACACCATTACTGCCTGTGAACGTAAGGGAAGCAAATGCCTCACCTGTATTGCGACGCATCAACTGACGAGGGTCGTCAATCTTCACCGTCTTGTCGCCATCCTTAGTGTCCCCCTGCATCTTCGTGTCCTCCAGACGAGGCGTGTTGGCATAAAGAGCCAGACAGATGGCATCGAGAATGGTTGACTTTCCGGATCCTGTCTTACCCGTGATAAGGAACACCTCGCTGTCAGCCAATGGCTGAGCCTCGAAGTCGATGACTGCATCTTCAATGGATGCGATATTGTGTATGGTAAGTTTCTGAAATTTCATATTCAAGCCCTCCCTCTTTAATCGTTTCGTGAATCAGCATTCAGCATGGCCAGCGTCTCGTTGAAGAGTTCCTTCATCTCATCGTCGAATGTTACGCCGAGGTCTTCGGCATAGCGACGGGCGATGTCGATAGGTTCCTCCGACTGAAACTCCTGCACCGTCAGCACCTTCGTCACGGCTTTCTCTGCGACCTTACGCTTGGCGTTGATGTAGCAGAACCGGCAGGTTTTCCCTTTTGTCAGAGCCGCTGCCTCTTGGTTGGCTTCCACAGGCAGGAAATCCTCTATCTCTACATTCAGGCGGATATAGGCAGGAATGTCATCAGGGAAGTTCTTCAGCAGTTCCTTTGCCTCCTACCATTTCTCCATTCCTTATATCGGCAGCGTCACAAGAGGACGTGGATTCTCTATCTCTATCTTCTGTACCTCAGGCTTCTCGCCATGCTTCGCAATCTCCACCATGCTGACGGAGTGAGCATAGTTCTCGTCGAAGCTGACAGGTATTGGTGTACCGCTGTAACGGACATTGTGCTTACCCGTATGCACGAACTGCTCATGATGGATATGTCCAAGGGCCAGATAGTCGTACCCTTCTCCCAACTGCTCGATGTCGAGGGAATCAATACCGCCCACGGCATACTCTGTTCCGTGGTCATGTCCGGTGAAGTCACACCCCTTCACGGTAGTGTGTGCCATCATCACCACAGGCAGATTGTCTGTGTTACGTTCTGCCACAGCATCAAGCAACTGCTGGAAATATCCCTCGGGGATGTTCCTCTCATTGACGTATGGCACAGCGATGATGAATCCCTTTCCCGGCACCTCTATGATGTGTGCCTCAGGATTCTCTTTCTCCAGCATGCCGATGGTATGTACCTTCAGCGCTTTCCACGGCGTACGGAATATCTCGTGCTTTGTGCCGCTGTCGTGGTTGCCGGCAGTCACCACCATCACCATCTGCGGGTTGGCATTATGGATGTGCACCAAGGCCTCCGTAAGCATCGTCTGAACGGCAGCTGATGGCTGAGGAGTGTGATACACATCGCCACAGAGCAGGAACACGTCCGGCTTCTCGTCCTTCACGATGTCCTCTATTTGTTTGAGCATCGCCATCTGTTCCTCCGTGCGGTCGTAGTTGTAGAGCGTGTGACCCAGATGCCAGTCACTTGTATGCAGTATCTTCATTTTCGGCCTTTTTGAATGTAAATTTACAAAAAAAGCAGAATAAAGCACTCGCTCACACAAAAGTACTGAGAAATGGTCTCCGAAACCAAAGGCGCGGATGACTCTGCTCTTTGAACTTTGAACTGCATCCGAAAATCAAGGAGTCGTACTGGCTTATCAATCAGCTGAGGTCAATCTTCAATTCATCAATCGCTATTCCACATTTCGACAGACTTTGCATATCTTTGCAATGTCCACCACGGCCATCTGAAGACCGGCTGGAATTACTGCAATTGTGCGCAAAGGGCATTCTCCAAAACGCAGAATTGGAAATAAACACAGTTGATTATCAATCTGTTAACTATTCTGCATAGGAAAATGATTCAAGTTGCTGATATCTAAATAAATATCAACTTTTTACACGTTTTGGACTTGCGCACAGCTACTTACGTTGCTGTGCGTTATTTGTGTGATGTCCATTCTGTGGCCTTCTGATACCATCTTTCAAGGGGGTATTTTATCGCATGGTTAGCGCATAGTTAGTGCAAGAGAGACCGGGATTCCTGACATCCCGAGATTGTTTAACACTGGGACATCACGGGACGTGACGGGACACAGTGGGACACTTTTGGCGAACTAAATGGGAATTTTAACCTTCCAAAAACACTGCGAATGGTGCGGCGCACCGTTCACCGCACAGAAAGTGTCGACACGGTACTGCTGCCATACCTGTGCTTCCAGGGCCTATAAGGTCAGGAAGCGGGACGAACTCCACCGTACAGTATCGACGACTTTCGTAGAAGAGGAACGAGAAAAGGAAACGGAGCCCTTGGACAGTGCCATGGTCATGACACCAAGGATGGCGGCGAGCTACCTCGGCATCGGCAAGACTACCTTATACAGGTACATTGCCGGCGGGCAGATCAAGACGCTGAAACTCTCAAGGAAGACGCTGATCCGAAAGGAAGACCTGGACGCCCTCTTCACTCAGGCGCCCAATCCCCTGCTCTCTTCCGCGGTTCAGGTGGCTGAAGTTGCAAGGGCGGAGCCTGAGACAGGCTTTGATGACGTGTACACATCCCGGCAGGTCATGGAACTCCTGGGGATGTCCCTGGCCGGAGTGAACAAGATCCTGAACAAGGAGAACGTCAAGCGCACAAAGGTAGGGTGCGTCACCTATTATGATAAAGGACATGTTGACAGGATAGTCCAGAAGCGTAAGCGATGTGAACACTGCGACATCATGGACTGGTACTCCACGTCAGACATCATCAAGAAGTTTGGTATGACCCAGACCGCCGTCTATTCCATGGCCTTCGACTACGGGATACCGAAGAAGAAGTCCAGTGGACAGACATTCTACTCCAAGGTCCATGTGGACGCGGTGAAGAACAGGCAAGCTGATGAGCTGGTGCCGTCCGACTACCTTACCATTCCGGAACTCATGGAAAAATATGGCATGACTAGGGACCGGGTGGAGCATTATCTGAGGTATCACAAGGTGCCGAGGGTCAAGGTCGGCAAGATAGTCAAGGTCTCTGCCAGCGAATTCGACGCCATTTTCCATCCTGGAGCCCTCCAGAAGCCATCTCAGGACTGTGGAAAGTTGACGCAAAAGCAAAATTCCACAAAATAACACTTGATTATTAGAAAATATATATTGATTTTTGCAAACGCAAATGAGACGTAAAACAGACGTAAAATCACAAAAACATGGCAAGTGTCTACATCAGAGAAAGAAAGATGAGAAGCGGTAAGACCTACCTCTATCTCCAGTACAAACCGGCTATCAGAAACCCGAGGACCATGAAGTACATCCAATGGGAGGCGCTCCATCTGAGGGTGTTTCCAAAGAACGACTCGGACTGGGGGCACAGGCAGATAACAAAGGACTCGTATGAGGCCGCGACCTACATTCAGAGCAAGAGAATCCTTCAGCTCGCGAGCAACGAATACGGCATCGTCGACAAGTACAGAAAGCAGGAAGACGCGATTCCATGGATCAAGGAGCTCGTCGACAAGCATCACAACAACAGCAAGTGGCGCGGGTTCTTCAGGCACTTCACAACGTTCGTGAACGGGAAGTGCAGGTTCGCCGACATGGACGAGAATTTCAGCGACAAGTTCAAGGAATACCTTCTCACGACGATGGATACACAAAAGGGAGTGAAGCTGAACGCCAACGCAGCTGCCGGCTACTTCGGCGTATATCGTCAGATGCTGAAGCAGGCCTACAGGGAGCACTGGCTGGACGTCAATGTCAATGATTTCCTGACCAACATCAAGTGTAAGAAAGTGATTAAACCTTTCCTTACCATTGATGAGGTCAAGAAGCTGTATGACACTGAGTTCTATAATGACGAGTTGAAGCGAGCCTCGCTCTTCTCATGCTTCACCGGGCTGCGCATAAGCGACATCCTCAATCTCCGCTGGGAGAACATCGTGAAGAACGACTTCGGAGGCTACAGCTTCAATATCGTAAACGTCAAGAATGACGTTCCGAACAACAATCCCATCAGTGACGAGGCTATGGAATTCCTCGGTTTCAAGAAACTGTCCGGCAAGGTGTTCCCACACCTTAACAGGCAGATGCTTTACACCGACCTTCCGGAACTGATCAAGGCCGCCGGCATCAACAAGCACATAACCTTCCACTGCTTCAGGCACACATACGCGACACTGCAGGTCAGCATGGGTACGGACATCTATACGGTGTCCAAGATGCTCAACCATTCCAGCGTCCAGACGACCCAGATATACGCCGACATAGTTAGCGAGAAAAAGCTTGAGGCGACAAGACGTATCACATTGAAGAATTAACGATTATATGGATGAGAAAACCGTAGAGATGCTGGTCCGTGACTTCTTTTCTCTGAGGAGAAAGAATGACGAGTTGCAGGTCAGGCTACAGGAGTATGCAACTCCTCCGGACAGGGCTGACGAGAAGTTCATGAAGGGTGTACTGTGCTATCTGAAGACCACTTTCCTGCCGATGAGTCACGAGATAGGACTCCGTGATCTCTACGCGAACCTCAGGATATTCGCCCATGACTATCCGGATCCGCTGGCTGCATACAAGTACACCCCCGTCTGGACCAGGCACGGGACGAGTCCATTCGATGTCTCGAGAATCATCTGGGGCGTGAACAGGGCCATCGGCTACAAGACTCCGGTCGTGGGCGAGTTCCTTAAAGTCTCCTTCCCCGACCTGTACAGGAGGTCGTCAGTGAGAACCCTCGCATCGAACCTCATACGGTACGATGACAACATGACTGTGAGGAACATCGACTTCGGCACGAAGCTTCCCCGCGAGTGGTTCGAGGAATTGTATGAAAGAGAGCATGTAAAAGATTGAAAGCATGGAGACTAAAGAAAGACTCACATTTGACCAGCTGCCTGATGTAGTTGCGTCCCTGGCGCAGGAAATATCAAGCCTCAAGCAGGAGCTGTCCGTCCTCACGGACCACTGCATGGCTCTTCAGGCTCAGCCGCAGCCCGCCGAGGACGGCAATCAGATACTCACGACAGCCGAGGCATGCAAGGTGCTCAAGTGCAGCCGTCATACCCTGTACAGGTGGGTGGCAGATGGCCTCATACCATGCATGAAGAATGGAGGCAAGCTCACTTTCTTCAAGGACGAGATCATCAGATGGCACAGTGCTTCGCGAAAGAACAAAGGCGAGACACGCGCGGAGCGTCAGGAACGCTATGAGGCCATGGCCAGGAGGTCAGGCTTGCGCTACCTGTAGATTCTCGCGTCGTTGATGTCCTTCGACGTCAGCGTAAGACTGAAGTTCCTCGAGCCGCCGGTCTCATAGACATAGATGCTCAGCACCTGGTCCTTTGCAAGAGTTACCTTGTCCATGGAATAGACCACCTTCGAATCCTGCTTCGACTGAGTGCACAGGGTGCCGTGCCTGCTTCTTGTGGAGAGGACCTTCTGATAGTCCAGTCCCCTTCTCGACTTCTTCTTGGACTCTATGATGAATCCGGCGTCAGCGCATTCGTAGCTGATGCCGGATCTGTTCTTCAGGGACAGCACGAAATAGGTGACGTCGTTGCTCACGAAGACATCCTCGCAGACGAGTTCTATGTGGTACTTCCTGTCGGCTATGTGATACAGTTCCTGACGCTTCCCCATTACATCTTCCATCACTGGAACTGAGGACTTGCTACTTCTTGTGGCTGAATATTTTGACTCCTTTCTATTTTCGTCACCGTTTCCGCTTCGCAAGTCAATCACAAGCTCGTCGGGATGCTCCTCGTACTTGACGATATAGGTATGCATCTTCCCGTCATTCTCGAGGGCCGAGATGGTCGTCGAATACTCGAACGGCATCCTTGCCTTGAGTGCCAGGATGTTCTTGTTGGACTCGATCACCTTGGCGGCTATGGCCTTGTTCGAGACATCCACATAGGACAGCTCGGAATGGAAGATTATGTGGGTCGTGTACATCGTCGAGAGACGGAGGGTGTCCGTCTGCGCGCGCACCACGATGCTGGCTAAGGCCAGTGATGCTGTGACAAGAAGTAGTCTTTTCATTGCCTGCTTTTCATTAAGTAGAATTCGTATCCGTTGGTGATGTTGACGCAGTTCTCGCCGTTTGCAGTCTGCATCAGGCTGGCGCCGGTCCTGACGACTGCGCTGGCTATCGTGCCGACATAGCCTCCTATGAGGGACGAGCCCTGGCTGACAGCCTGGGAGGTCGCCGAGCGGGCGTTCTTGGAGGCGGTTGTCTCGGGGCAGTAGATTCCCCTGCTGCCGTCGAAGTCGTATGCCTCGTAGTCAAGGTTTATGATCCTCCCGCCAATCTCAGCGCTTGCGACCTTCATCGTGAGGCGCCCGGAGATGTTGCAGGTCGCAGTGAGATGGCTGTTGGCAGGTATCAGGTGCCCGTCAGCGTAGAAGTCCTGCAGCGTGCGGATGGTGACCCTCTGGCCGTTCTTCAGCTTCTCATCCTTCATGAACATGCACTTGACCGGGAAGTCCTCACCGTCGAAGTCGGTGGATGCGTCTCCCCAGTCGTCCAGTGAGGAGATTATGCCTCCGGAACTTGCAGAAGAAGACGGGATGTCAATCCTGTCCTCCGGCTCTGTCTTGACGGTCTCACCTCCCTCTTCGGCCATCCCGAGTGCGGCTGCTATGGCTCGTGCGCGGTCCATGTCCTGGATGAATCTTTCGTCGGTACTTGCAGTCGAAGCCCCCGAGCCTCCTGAAGACTTGGGCTTCGGCGCAGAAGGCTTCTTTGCGGGCTTTTCGGGCTCTGACGGAGCAACTCCAAGCACGTCGTTCATGCGTTCCTCAGAAGGCGCGGAACCGGCGGCTGCGGCCTTGTTCTGGTCAGGCACCAGACTGATCTCCTCATCTTCCTTGTCCGAAATCAGGGAATCGAAGTAGTCGTCGTAGTTATGCCTCTTCCCCTGGGCCTTCTGGTAGGCCTCGGACTTGCTTGACTGCATCTCCTCGCTGTCAGCGTCCGGCACGTCGATGATGACGCTTTCCTGCGCTTCCTCAGTCTTCTTCCCTTCCGGCTTGAGATACCAGACGGCGAAGAGTGCGAGAAATGCGAGGAAGCCCACCATGACAAGTATCTTGTATGACTTCTTCATCTCTACAGCCTGCTTATGAGGTAAACTATCCATATAAGCATTCCGACGACCGCCACCGTGCATATCAGCCACGGCCTCACCTTATCTGCGTCTTGTCTCGATCTCATCGTTCCTTGTCACCTTGAATTGTTCTATTATCATCCCGTGAGGGTTGGACGACGACCTCTTGGTATCGATGACCCTGCACTGGCTCTCGAAAGCGTAGACGGTGATCTTGCTCTCGCGCACCACGTACTGGCGTGCGTAGGTCGTCACCTGGTACGGGTACGAAGAAGTGTTCACCGCCACGGAGTCCACCATCATCTGCTGGCTGATGTTTGCCGATATGAGCCTCGAGTAGTAGCCCTTCTCGGCAAGGTCCTGCGAATACTGCCAGACACTCTGGTCGGAGAGGTTCAGGGCCTTGTCGAGATTCTCCTTGATGGACTCGGAGTTCGGGGACATCGAGAAGAACAGTTCATGGAAACGGGTGACATGGTCCTGCACTTCCAACTCCTTGTTGACCACGTCGTCGGACTGCAGTGCGATGAGCGACTTGCCGTCGTCGAGGATGTATATCTGCCGGTCCTTCTGGCCTGCGTACCAGGTGGCTATGGCAATCGATGAGACGGCCACAACGGCACTGCAGCCGAGTGCCACAAAGCACATGCGAGCCATCACCCGGTAGCGAGACTCGATATTCGAGAAATACTTCACGAGAGAATTCATAACCTATTTTTTAGTAATTATTTTCGTTGCAACCATTCCGGCCTTCTGGACAAGGCCCCTGTGGACATTGGCTGTGCCTGTAGACTGGACTATCCAGTTCGCCATCGATGGGACGGCGAAGAGCATCCCCAGCATGATGAGATTGAGAAGAATCTGATGGAACGGGAACGTCGCCATGGTGACTGTGTTGCACTGGCTGAACGTATCGATCAGCGCGACCCTCATCTTACAGTTCACGAAGTCCACGAGCGACACAAGCGGGACCCACAGCGACACCTGGATGTACCTTGCCACCCACTGCCAGATGCTGTTCTCGAAGGTCGGCAGGAGCGAAATCGCGAGCACCAGCGGGCCGAGTATGCCAAGCACCATCAGGTACACTCCGGAGGCGCCGATAAGGCAGTAGCGCACGCAATTCATGACGAAGCTGATGACAAACGACAGCACGTTGCCGACGCCCTTCACCGCCAGGTTCATGGCCTCGCTCGTCCACCCTGTGAGCCGGTCCCAGAGCCATTTGTACCATGGCTTGTCACCGGATCCGCTGGAGGCCTGGTCGGCAAGTGCCTCCCCTGCCACGTTCGACTCTCCGGTGAGCCCCTCGACGCTTTCAGAAGACGACAGCGAGCTCTGGAGCGAAGCCATCCAGTCGTCGCTCGACGCGATGCTCTCGATCTGTGCGACCAGGGAGTTGTACTTCGCGTCGTAGTTGTCAGAGTCCTCAGACACATCGGTCCAGATGGCATCGGCCACTCCTCCCATGACGCTGTCAACGAAGATCACCACATCGCTGAACATCGGCAGCAGTATCATTATCGCGAGCGGACGTAGCATCTTCCAGTTGCTGCTGGCGTTCTGCTCGAGGACATAATCCTTGGTGATGACGATGATTGCGAAGCAGGCGAAGATGGCCGCGATTATGTACGCGACGCTCATCACGACGTTGTTGTCCGTCGCGAGTACCTGCTGCTTGACCTCCGTCACGAGTCCATAGAACGAGTAATCCATATTTCTATCTCTTCAGAGAATTGCTCAGACTGGTGGATATGGCGTTCATCGAGCTGACGTCATGTGCGAGGCTGAGCTGCTCCTGGACCTCCTTTGTCATTGCCACGTTGATCGCGGACATCTTCTTGTTGCTTTCCTCGAGGACCTTGAGCCTCTCCGCCTCGTTCATCTCAGAGTCGGAGGACAGCGCCTGACGTACCTTCTTGACCTCCCTGCTGGAGAGGATCAGGAAGTACCACGCCTGGTTGCTTGCCTTGCGCACATCGTAGTAGGTCGGCTTCTCCATGGTCTTGAGCTCGTTCACATAGTCCTTGAAGAGGCGGACAGTGTACTCGTAGTTGTTGACCGTGTAGACCGCCTGCTGCCCTTTCGCAAGGTAGGATGACACCTTCTGGTACCTCTCGTTCCACTTCTTGAGGTTGTCGAGCTGTTCCTCGATGATTCCCATGTTCTGCGCGAACTGGCTGGCGTTCTGGGCCATGTTGTCGCCGTCCTGCAGGTACGAGATGAGCGCCTGCAGGAAGTTCTGCTCATCGAAGGTGACGAGCTGGGCTGACGCCCTGTGGCTGCCGGCAAGCAGTATCACCGCCGCCAGCAGGATGGTTCTTATTCTATTTCTCATTTCCTGCCAATTCTTTTATGGCAGCGATCGCGCTGCCGAGTTCCTCCGTCCTGTCCAGGAAAGCCTGCTTTGCCTCCTTGTTGGACTGGTATGCTATCATCTCCTCCGGAGAGGCCTCGATGCCATAGACGCCGGCCTTGCTGCCGATCTGTATATACGCCTCACGGTAGCGGTAGGCCGGATTGACGCCCTTCATGGTGCTCAGGACCATTGCGGACTGCTTCTCGTCAAGGCCGAAGAGTCCGGCGATGGGATCGAAATTGTTCTGGCAGTTCGACTGGTCCAGCAGGATCTTCATCGCTGAGTTGTTAAGGATGACGTTCTTGATGATGCGGCTGGAGATGATATCCTCCACATCCTGGGTCACCACTACAGCAGATGCGGAGAACTTTCTCGCGGTGCGCCAGAGCTCCATGATCTTCGGCTCCATCGCCTCGTTGGCAATCGCCTTCCATGCCTCGTCGATGACGAGGTACTTCATCGACTTGACCTTCGTCATCATCTCCTCGAACTCGTGCATGATGGTACTGGTCACTATGGAGAGCATCTTGCCGTCATCCTTGACGCTGGAGAGCTCGAAGATGACGAACCGGCTTGCCGAGAGGTCTATCTGCTCCGTGCCGTTCAGAAGCTCCGAGTAGGTTCCCTTGCTGGTGAACGGGGTCATCGCCTTGGAGAACTTGTCGCAGTCGAAGTCAGCGGGCATCACAATGGTGTTGCCGCACATGAACTCGCTGCCCTCAATCTTCTTCTTGAGAGGCCCGCTGACGAAGGCGTCGAAATCATTGAACGTGGGACGAGTCTTCTTCCTCTCATACTGCTTCATGAACGTGCGGATGACCTCCGTCAGGATCGGAGTGTTGGCATCGTTCCAGCCATCGTCAGGAGTCCAGATGGTCTTCAGAAGGCCCTCCAGATACATAAGGCTTCCGCTCTTGCCGCCCTTCACCTCGCTGTACCCGAAGAACGGGTTCAGCTTCAAAGGACTGTCCCTGTCGTATTTGTAATACAGCCCGTCCCTGCCGCCGGACTCCTCGCGTATGACCTTGCAGAGGCCCTCGTAGGAGTCTCCGATGTCGACGATGTATATCGATCCACCGGCGTCGTAGCACTGCCTCAGGTAGAAGTTCGTGACAAAGGACTTTCCAGTGCCGGAAGGGCCCAGGATGAATGCGTTGTAGTTTCCTGCCGACTTGATGGTCTCAAGGCATATCGGCACGTTGCGGGTCCTGTCGCACACCTTGAAGATGCCTCCACTGGAGTCCGTGTCGAAGGTCTCGTAGACCCACGGGCAGAGGGCGGACTCGAGCTCCATGGTCATGTAGTCATCCCTGTGCAGCTCGCTCTCCCCTCCCGGCAGACCGGCGAAGTAGAGCACCGGAGTGTCGAATGTATTGCAGACGGCATTGATGCCCATGGATGACATCATCGCCTTGACGACTCCGCTGACCTCGTCAAGCCGCTCCTCCCTGTCCCAGACCATCACGTTGACGTGCGACTTCACGAAGAAGAGTGAGCCTCCGTTGGCGTCAGCCTGCACGGCCTCCATCTCCTCGGCATTCCTGCGGTTCTCGATGTTTCCGGTGGAAGACGCCTTCATCCTGCGCCTCTTGGTCTCGATGCCCTTGAGGAGCATCTCCTGCGGGAGGATGGCGACGTACTGGTTGACAATGTGGTCGCAGTCCAGGCGTATGCCGAGCATGGAACCTGTGCTGAGGACGATGCGTGAATGGGCCGTGGAGAGCGTCGAGACCTCTTTCACCGAGGTAATCTCGGACGGCATCTGGTCGGCCATTGTAGCGCTGAAGCACACCATCTTCCTGTCGAACGCCTTGACGCTGTCCGGGGCAAGACGTATGTCCGAGAGAGACATGTCCTTCTCGGACATCATCAGATAGCTCTGGATCATGCCTGGATTTCTGCCGTCCCCGAGAAGTTCCGTACCCGTGATCGGCGTCAGAGAGATGCCGTCGCACTGGCCGAGGAAAGTCTCGAACTCCTTGGCCTTGCTCCGGCACAAGCCTGTCCATTCCGGCTTGCGGACGAACTCCTTGATGCCGAATATCGAGCAGTCGGTCATCGTGTGCCACATGGCGGACTTTGACGAGAACGTCAGGAATATCCGGCTCTCGTGCTCGAGGTATTCCCTGCCGTCGAAATGCCTCTCATAGCTCTGTCCGAGGAAGCCCGTGGCCTCTTCCGGCTCATACTTCCTGTGGGTGAATACATCCTGCTTGTGGATGATGGTCCAGTCCGGCAGGTTCCTCGCAGCGCCTGAAAGGCGGCCAACGAGGTCGTCATACTCCCCCTCGTCGAAGGTGTATGCAGGCGGAAGGATGACCCTCCAGCCGAAGGTGAGGTCTCCTTTCTTGGAGACTATCACATCGTCGAGAACCTCGCAGAGCGGGAACACAGCCGAGAGGTCCACCTTGCTGAAATTCATTTCCATTGTCCATGGAGTTTACGTGGCTGCAGCACGATGAAGTCCTTGATGCGCTTTGACCAGATGAACTTCATGATCTCCCTCTCGGAGAAGAAGCTCTGCGCGAACGTGATGGCAAGGTACCCAAGCACCATCAACACGATCAGCAGCGCCGAGCCCACGAGGGAGTTGGTGCATGCACCCACAATTAACGAAACAAGTGCCCCGAGCGCCAGAAGCACAAGGAACACATAGAAATACCGACCCTTGAGGCCAAGCATCGAGAACGGCCGGTCAAGTACCCTGTAGACTGTCCTTCTCATGGCCCTATGATGATGTCAGCTTGACTATGCCTAGCAGCACTATGCCGAGGATGAATCCGGAGCTCCACTTGAGGAGGGCCTCCTTGGACTCGTGCTCTGTCAGGATCCATCTGCCGATGGTGACCGTGAGGCCGATAGCGCAGATGATGCTGAGCACTACGCCGACGAGGTCAAAGAGGCTCGTGAGGATCGAGCGAAGCTGCGAGGTCGCGCTGTTGACCACGGTCGTGCCGTCAGCGATGAGTAGCGTCAGAACCCGTCTCATGGCCTAGTCCCTCCTTACCTTGAAGCCCTGCCTCTGCATGAAGTCTGCAAGCTTCTGCCTGTCCCCCGGAGTCTTGCTCCTGTCGAAGAGTCCCTCGGCGTCGTCGAGCGGGAAAGCGTCTCCGCATTCCCCTTCCTCGTCCGGATCTTCCGCGTAGTCGTATCTCTTCTCAACCTTGATGGTGTCTATGAGCTGGTTGTCCTGCGTCTTGTCGACAGGCTTTTCCGTGGTCCTGCTTCCGAACAGTTTCCTGTTAAGGTACATGGCGGAGAGTACCACGAGGCACATCGCCACAAGCAGGAAGAGTAACTTGATTTTGTCCATAGTGCTTTGCTTTTTCGAGTGTTCAATACCCGCGAAAGTAAATGGACCTGTGCCACCTCGGAAATCCAACTTCCGATTCTGCGTCCTGCGTCGGAACTGCGTCATTTCAAGCAGTCCAGGGGTGACTGCCCGTATCACTTCAGCAAGTTACGTCAGGCCGCGACGCGGCAAGGCACGATGCTCTTTCCACCTTGCCTTCAGGGTCGCTCTTCCCCTGGCGTAGGCAATGCTTCGTAATACTTGAAGTTTCACCCTTAAGACTGATTGAAATGAAGACTCTACAGATTCTTAAAGACACCGACATCCGGATCAGGGAATCCCTCGATGCGGTACGTATCCTCTACAAGGCTTTCGACGGGCTTGACCACGAAGAAAGCTGGGCACTCTACATGAACAACACAG
>R20__coassemble_1310_pt1 | contig 14412 bp, 10 predicted proteins | sample R20__metabat2_low_PE_021 | metagenome-assembled genome bin R20
AGGGCTGGAGCGACATGGAGTGGATGATCCGCGACTGGGTCAACTGGAAGTGGCTCTCCGGAGACCATATCGTGGAGCAGCATGTCCACAACATCGACGTGTTCCTCTGGATGTCCGGCCTCAAGCCAGTGGCAGCCAAGGCAACGGGTGCCCGTCACCGCCGTGTCACGGGAGACCAGTATGACGAGTTCAGCGTGGACTTCGAGTTTGAGAACGGAGTGCACCTCCAGTCGATGTGCCGCCAGATCAACGGCTGCTCGAGCGCTGTCCATGAGGAAATCCGCGGCACCAAGGGATGGTGGACCAGCGAGGACCACAAGATCCGCGACTACAAGGGCAATATCCTCTGGGAGTTCGATGAGGAGGCCGCCAAGGCCCAGTACCAGCAGCATGACCCGTACACTCTCGAGCATGTCGACTGGGTCAACCATATCCGCAAGGGTACAGCCCACGAAGAGGCAACTGAGACTGCCTACTCCAGCCTTGCAGGCGTCCTTGGACGCGAGGCCGCATACACAGGCAAGACCATCACATGGGAGGAGATCCTCGCTTCAGACCTCGACTACATGCCGGAGAAGCTTGAGATCGGTCCTATGGACATGTCGAAGTACAAGGTAGAAGTTCCTGGAGGAGAAGAATAGCATGGACAGAAGAGACTTTATAAGGACTTCGGCCCTCGGAGCCGGCGCTCTTGCCGCAGGCATCGCGCCGTCATGCGCCTCCGCGCCAAAGACGGCGGAGGTGCCGGAGCTCCACCTTTCATTCCAGAACAGTACCGCCCTTGGAGAGACCCTCTCCGAGAAGTTCGACTATATGGAGTCTCTCGGAATCGACGGATATGAGCCGCACGGCAAGTTCCTTCTCGAGCACTTCGATGAGATCTCCGACCAGCTCAAGGCCCATCCGGCCATCAAGCTTTCCGCAATCTGCGCGGGCTTCGACGGCTTCATCCTTGCAGAGGATGAGCAGAAGCAGCTCTTCGACACCTCGATGCGCGAGATCGTCGAGGCTGCCGGCAAGCTCGGTTCGACAGGAGTCATCATGGTCCCTGCGTTCAACAGCCAGCAGCCATGCAGGCCTCATACCCAGGAGACCCGCGACTTCCTCTGCGAGCAGCTCCATGAGCTCGGCGAGTTTGCGCTCAAGTGCGGCACGACCGTGATACTCGAGCCTCTCAACCGCAAGGAGGCCTTCTACATGCGCCTCGTCGCCGATGCCGCAGCGATCTGCCGCGACTCCCAGAGCGAGGGCGTGAAGTGTCTCGGTGACTTCTGGCACATGTCGGAGGAGACTTCCGACTATGCGGCATTCATGTCAGCCGGCAAGAAATATCTCCAGCATGTCCACATAGCGAGCCGTGGCCAGCGCCGCATGCCGGGAGAGGATGGGGAACTCGACAACTATATGGACGGTTTCCGCGCCCTCAAGGAGATAGGATACGACAAGTACGTCACCTTCGAGTGCGGCTCCACCGGCGACCGCGCCGTGACCACACCTGCCGCTGTCGCCCTGCTTCGCGACCAGTGGGCAAAAGCATAGCATGAGCATGAAAAGAATCATCGTCGCTGCGATGGCGGCCGCGCTCTCCCTGAGCGCGGCTGCGCAGCAGAGGTGGGGAGTCGTCGACTTCTCCGCCAACTATATGAGAAGCGAAGCCTCAAGCGCTTCGGAGCTTGTCAACCAGGCCCTCATGGGCTCGGCGGTCGAGATCCTCGAGGCCCAGGGCGGGTGGATCAGGATCCACTCCATGTCGCCGGACTACACGGGATGGGTCGAGAGACAGGGAGTGTTTGAGATGAGTGTCGAGGAGATGCAGGCGTACCTCCAGTCCGCCAAGTACATAGTCACCACAGAGCTCACATGGCTCTACGAGCGCCCTTCCACACAGAGCGCCCATGTCTGCGACCTTGTGATGGGGGATCTTCTTTGCAAGGTCACCGGCGCGAATGACGTGCGCAAGGCAATCAAGGAAGTGGGATTCTGCCAGGTGCAGACACCTTCCGGAAGGACCGGGTATGTCAGGACTTCCGAGGTCGAGGACTTCACTTCATGGGCCAATGACTATGCAGCTGCGGGACGCACTCTCGTGGACATTGCGGAGCGTTTCCTCGGCATGCCTTATTTCTGGGGCGGAACCTCCACAAAGGGGGTCGACTGCAGCGGCCTGACATGGAACGCATACTTCATGAACGGCATCATCCTCCCGAGAGATGCTTCACAGCAGGTGCTCTGCGGGGTTGAGGTGCCTCTCCAGGCCCTTCAGCCGGGAGACCTCCTCTTCTTCGGCCGCAAGGCGACGGATGAGGAGCCTGAGACGGTCACCCATGTGACGATGTTCACGGGCGACGCCACCATAATCCATGCTTCCTCTGCCGTGCAGAAGAATTCCCTCGACCCGTCGCACTCCGACTACTATGAGCGCGAGGTCCTCCATGCACGCAGGATTCTCGGCCATGTCGACGACGGCACGGGGGCCGTCTCTGTCAAGAGCAGCCCGTGGTATTTCTACAAGCCCGGAATGTCTGCGCTCGAATAGAGCCTTCCCTGCCATGTGTCCCTCTCCTCGAGTCTCTCGTCGAGAAGGTGCAGGATCTGAAAATTGCGGATGAGACCCCACCTGGTCTCCTTTACGAATCGCGGCGGCACTTCCCCCGCGATTCTTTCTATATACAGGTCGGGACGGAGCCTTTCGAGGATGTCCACGACCATGTCGAGGTACTCGTCCAGGCTCTGGGTGAGGAACTCTTCAGGGTGCTCGTCATGTTCCTTTTCCATCCTTGTACCCTTGACGAACTGCAGCTGGTGGAACTTGACCGAGGTGAGCGGCAGGCTGCTTATCAGGCTGCACTGGTCCAGGAGCATCTCCCTTGTCTCTCCGGGAAGCCCGAGTATGAAATGGGCACCGACGTCGATGCCCCTCCGCGCCGTCTCTCGCACGGCTCGCGCGGCGCACTCGAAGTCATGTCCCCGGTTTATCCGCCTGAGCGTCTCGTCGTAGCAGGACTCGATGCCGTATTCGACGGTCACGACCTTGCACCGGTCTTTCAGGGAAGCGATGTAGTCCAGTTTCTCCTCGTCTACGCAGTCAGGACGCGTGCCGATCACTATGCCGACGATGTCGGGGTGCGAAAGTGCCAGTTCATACTTTTCCCTGAGCGTGTCAAGGCTTCCGTATGTGTTGGAATATGACTGGAAGTATGCGAGATAATGGCTTGCCCCGCGGTAGCGGACCTTGTGGAAGGAGATGCCCTCGTCTATCTGCTGCAGCAGGGATTTGCCAGGGGTGCTGTAGCCGGGATGAAAGGCTGCATTGTCGCAGTAGGAACACCCGCCACGGCCGACAGTGCCATCCCTGTTGGGGCATGTGAAGCCGGCGTCAAGCACAAGTTTCTGGAGTCTTTCCCCATACTTTGACTTGTAGTACCCGACGAAGGTGTTGTATCTCTTCCGTTCAGTCTCCATGTGCGCAAAGATAGCATTTTCCCTGAAATTCGTATATTTGCAATTTGGACATATAGCATGCGGTGAAAAGAACGGCGGAAATACTGGCTCTTGCCCTGCTCCTGACTATGACGGCCGGGTGCAGGTTCGTCTCCGGGCTGATCCATGACGACGAAGTCGTGGCGGAGCTCGGCAAGGACCGCCTGTACAGGTCCCAGCTCGAGGCCTACGTGCCGAAGGGCGTGTCGCCGGAGGACAGCGCCTCGATCGCCTCGCAGTACATCAACATGTGGGCGAAGGAGATACTCTTTGTCAAAGTCGCCCAGGAGCGTCTTTCCAAGAGCGAGTCCGACGTGTCGAAGGAGCTCGAGGACTACAGGAAATCCCTCCTGAAGTTCCGCTACGAGCAGCACTACATAGAGGACAGGCTGGACACTGCCGTGACACATAGTGAGATCGAGGATTACTACGAGTCCCACAAGGAGATCTTTGCCCTTGACGTACCGATAGTCAAGGCCCGTTTCGTCGACATCATGCCGGACTCTCCCAACTGCAAGGAGATAAGGAAGCGGATGTCATCGTCCGAATATGAGGACCTGGCGAAGGCGGACAGCCTCTCGAAGATATCGGCCATCCGCTATGAGGACCGTTCGGAGGAGTGGGTGAGCATGGTCGTCTATGCCCGCAACTTCGGTCTCGACTATGGAACCGTGCTCTCGAAGCTGAGGGGTGACGGCTTCATCGAGGTCCTGGACGACAAGGGCGACCTCCGCCTCGGATATGTGGTGAAGATGCTCAAGCCAGGCACCGTGGCGCCGGTCGACTATTGCGAGCAGAGGGTACGCGACATCATAATCAGCAACAGAAAACGCGATCTTCTGTCCACTTTGGAACAAGACTTGCTAAATGACGCCCTTGCCAGGGAAGAACTGATAATTTATTGAACATGAATCATACCATAAGAACCATTGCGGCTGCAGCGCTCATGCTCGTGTCGGCGAGCCTGTCTGCCCAGAAGTACACAGGAGTCATCGACAAGACCATAGCCGTGGTCGGCAATGAGATGATCAGCATCTCTGCCCTCGAGTCGGAGATCCAGATGGCGCGCAGCCAGGGCATGTCTTCGGATGCTCTGGCCCGCTGCGAGCTCCTCGAGCAGCTCATGGAGAACAAGATATTCCTCGTGCAGGCCCGCGTGGACTCCCTCAGTGTCAATCAGGACATGGTGGAAGGCCAGCTTACCCAGCGGTTCGACCAGATCCGCACGGCTCTCGGCGGCGACCAGCAGGTCGAGGAGTATTTCGGCAAGCCGATGTACAAGCTCCGCCAGGAGTGGCGCAAGCAGATGGAGGACATGAGCCTCACGCAGCAGGCCCAGCAGGACGTGGCTTCCAAGGTGCCTGAAATGACCCCTCTGGATGTCAAGAAGTACCTTGACACGGCCAATGTGGACGACCTTCCTGTCATTCCGGTCAAGTATCAGCTCAGCCAGGTCTGCCTGTACCCTGACCGCGAGGCGGCCAACATGGCCGTCAAGGAGAAGCTCATCTCTCTCAGAGAGCGTATCCTCAACGGCGAGAAGTTTTCGACTCTCGCCCGCATCTACTCGGAGGATCCGGGAAGTGCGCGCAAGGGCGGAGAGCTCGGCATGGCCTCAAGGTCCATCTTCTGGCCTGCGTTCTCGGATGCTGCGATGTCCCTCAAGCCGGGCACCATATCCCAGATCGTGGAGACTCCGGACGGATTCCATATCATCGAGGTGCTCGAGAAGAAAGGTGACATGTTCAACGCCCGCCACATCCTGATAAAGCCTCAGTACACTGCAGAGGACCAGGAGAAGGCCTTTGCCCGTCTCGACAGTATCCGCACCGAGATAGGCAACCAGGCCCTTGCCTTCGACCTCGCGGCCCGCTTCTACTCCGAGGACCCTGCCACCAAGACCAACGGCGGCCAGATGGCAGACCCCAACACAGGTTCCGCTTACTTCGAGATAGACCAGCTCAAGCCACAGGACTACGCAGCCATCAAGGATCTGAAGGAGGGTGAGATATCTGAGCCGATAGCATCTCTCGACAACGAAGGCCGCAGCGGCAATCTTGTGTATAAGATCATCAGAGTCGACAAGATCATACCGTCCCATACCGCCACATTCGAGAATGACTTCACCCAGCTTGCCGAGGATGTGAGGTCCGAGCAGCAGATACAGGCCGTCAATGATTTCATCGACCAGAAGATAAAGACCACCCATATCTACATCGACTCGATGTACAAGGACTGCGAGTTCCGTCACGAAGGCTGGGCGTCCAAGGTAAAGTCGGAGTAACCTCAATTGAAACGCCTCATCACCATAGCGCTGGCCTCTCTGGCCTTCGCACTAAGCCTGTCGGCCCAGAGCAAGAAGTCTGAGCCGGCAGACAGTCTTGTAAGGCTGATGAGCGCGCAGAGCGCGGAGCTTGTCCAGAGCGACAACGGGTCGGACATACGCAAGGTGATCGGTCCGGCACGCTTCCTCCACAACAACACCTACCTTATCTGCGACACGGCCCTCTGGTATGTGTCCACCCACATAATCAATGCCTTCGGCAACGTGAAGATCCTGCAGGACGAGACGGTCCTGTCCAGCGACAAGCTGGACTACTACATCGACGAGGACCTCGCCCAGTTCAGGGGCTCGGTCGTGCAGCTGCAGGACAAGGACCGCAACACGCTGAGGACCAGAAACCTTGACTACAACACCAAGGACAGTGTAGCCATCTTCCGCTATGGCGCTGCGATGAGGGACAAGGACGGACAGATCATAGAGTCGGACAACGGCTCGTATGACTCGAAGACCAAGATATTCACCTTCAACCAGAAGGTCAACATGTTTGCTGACTCCGTCTTCGTCTACACTGACAATCTCATCTACCACGGAGACACCCAGCTTGCAGAGTTCGACAGGGGAGTGGATGCCTGGAAGGAGGACAACATGCTCTCTGCCGACAGGGGATTCTATGACAGGGAGAATGAGATCTTCCGTTTCTACGACAATGTCCATGGCATGTCCGACACGCAGGAGGCGTGGTCGGACACGCTCCACTTCTACAGGCAGACAAAGAACATAGACATGATGGGCAATGTCCAGGTCACGGACACTTCCCGTATGGTCAGCGGCCTTGCAGAGAAGATATGGTATGTCGACAGCACTGCAACTCTTACGATGCAGACCAACGCCACGGTCGTGGCTGAGATCGAGGACTCGACAAAGGCCGGCTCAAGGGATACCCTGTACCTTGGTGCTGACAGGATAGTGTACTGGACTGAGAAGATGTGCGACATCGACCCGGAGGAAGTGTCCGCTGCCGAGAAGCGTCTCTCCGACATGGAGACAGACCCTGTGGCCGAGTACCGCAAGAAGGCGGCCGAAGCAGCCGAGGCGGCTGCGCAGGAAGCCAAGCGCAAGAGAGAGGAGGAGATGGGCATCAAGCCAGGGGAAACGCCGGGGCAGAATACTGAAGAGCCAGCCGAAGAGCCGAAGCAGGAGCCGAAGACGGAGCCTGCACCGGAGCCGAAGGCCCCTGCCGCCGAGCCTCCTGCATCCCCTGATGAAAACTCACCGGCACAGCAGGAGCCTTCTGATGATGGGGAGCCGTCCGCCGAGGGTGAAGGCACCGACCCTGAAGACAAGAAGCCGGAGGAGGTCAAGGACACGACCAAGGTCGGATTCATAGTCGCTTTGGGAGATGTCAGGGTCTACAAGTGGGACATGCAGGCGCGATGCGACTCTCTTGTCTACAATGAGCTTGATTCCCTGGGACGCCTGTATGTCGATCCGATAGTCTGGAATGAAGGCAACCGTCAGTACACGGCGGACAGTCTCTCGGTCATTTCCGAGAACGGCCACATGCGCAAGGCCAGCCTCATGTCCAATGCCTTCATCACCATCAAGGAGGATGAGGTCAGCTATGACCAGATCAGAGGCGCCGAGATGATGGCATTCTTCGACACGACTACCGCCCTTCAGCGCTTCGACGCCCTCGGCGGTGCCTCGGCCGTATTCTTCCTCGAAGAGAACGATGCCCTCGCGACGGTCAACAAAGTGGACTCCAAGATGCTCACCGCAAATTTCCTCAACGGTGAGATCGAGAAGATATTCTACTACGACGCACCCCACAACGATGCGTACCCTGCAGTGCAGCTCCCTGATGACACGCGTCAGATGAAGGGCTTCAGGTGGGATCCGGACAGGTGCCCGCAGGGCAAGTCGGATGTCACTCCGTACGATGTGCGTCCTGTAGAGCGGGCTCAGTATCTCTCCCGCGTCAGACCGAAGTTCCATGAGACCGACTTGTATTTCCCGGGCTACATGGCCAAGGTGTACAGAGACATCGAGGTCAGGGACTCCCTCAAGAAATACGGCTCTCCTGCTCCTCCGCAGGAGGAGGCGATGGCTGCCGACACATCGATGTCAGTCCTTCCTGTACCGGACGAACCTGATATCAAGGCTCCAGCTGTACCTGACGGCGAACCGCCTGTCGTGCCTCCTGATGAGCCTTCTGCTCCTATGGAGCCGAATCCGGAGACCGTCCTGCAGCCTAAATCTGAAGGTACGGTGGGGAATCCTGCAAAGGAGCCGTCGGAGCCTGACGGCAAGAATGTCGTCGAAGTCGATATCAAGGACCTCAAGGACTATGTACAGTCCCAGCAGAAGACCCCTCAGCAGATGGCTGAGGAGCAGAAAGCTGCAGAAAAGGCGGCGAAGGATGCGGCCCGTGAGGCATCCAGGGCCGCAAGGGCTGAGGCCGACTCGATAAGGCTTGCCGCCAAGGAGGCCAAGTGGGCGGAGCTCGACGCCAAGGATGCCGCCAAGGCGGAAGCCAAGGCTGCAAAGAAGTACGAGAAGCTGAAGAAGAAGTCAGCCAAGGTCGAGAAGGCCGAGAAGAAGGAAGCGGCCCGCGAGCAGAAGCTCATGGACCGCTACACGAAGCAATATCAGAAAAAACAGTTCAAGGATGCCGTGCGCAAGGCCAATAAGGAAGCTAAGCGCCAGCAAAAAGCGAAATGATATTGAGGATGACCTTCGATGCCGCAGTCATGTTCTCGAGCGGCACGAACTCCATCTTGCCATGAAAGTTGAGGCCTCCCGCAAAGATGTTCGGGCATGGCAAACCCATGTATGAGAGGTTGGCTCCGTCGGTGCCTCCGCGGATAGGCTGCACCTTCGGCACGATACCTTCCATCTCCATCGCCTTCATGGCTTTCTCCACTATATGGTAGTGCGGCTCGACTTTCGTCCGCATGTTGTAGTACTGGTGGCGCACATCAGCTGTGGCAGTGCCTTCGCCGTATTTCGCGTTGATGGCGTCCGCGCACTGGCGGATGACTTCCTTGCGATGCTCGTAGAGGGCCATGTCATGGTCGCGGATGATGTAGGAAAGGGTCGCTTCCTCTACCGAGCCCGTGATGCCGGTGAGGTGGAAGAAGCCTTCGTAACCTTCGGTGTACTCCGGCTTCTCATCGGCAGGAAGGAGGCCGTTGAATTCCATCGCGATGCGGATGGCGTTCTTCATCTTGCCCTTTGCGTAGCCCGGGTGGACATTGCGGCCCTGGATATGGATGGTCGCGGCCGCTGCGTTGAAGTTCTCGAACTCCAGCTCTCCGATGTCGCCTCCGTCCATTGTATAGGCATAGTCGGCATCGAATTTCTCCACGTCGAACTTTGCCACTCCGCGCCCGATCTCCTCATCGGGGGTGAATCCGATGCGTATCTCTCCGTGCTTGAATTCAGGATGCTCCACGATGTACTGCACGGCATCCATGATCTCAGCCACTCCTGCCTTGTCGTCGGCGCCGAGAAGGGTCGTGCCGTCAGTGGTGATGAGGGTCTGCCCCTTGTGCTGCAGGAGTTCAGGGAAGTCGGAAGGCTTGAGATACAGGCCCTCCACGCCCCTGAGGGGGATGTCTGAGCCGTCATAGTTCTCGATGATCTGGGGCCTGATGTCGGCACCCGATGCGTCAGGAGCCGTGTCGACATGCGCGATGAATCCCACTTTCGGGATGTCTCCGTCGCAGTTGGCAGGTATCTTTGCCATCACGTATCCATACTCGTCGAGGGTCACCTTGATGCCCATGGAGTGGAGTTCGTAGCGGAGCATCTCAAGGAGAGTGAGCTGCTTTTCCGTACTCGGCTGACTCTCCGACTCTTCGTTTGACTGTGTGTCCACTGAGACGTATCTCAGGAATCTGTCCAGAATCTTTTCCATTGTATTGTTAGCTGTTTGTGTCTGAAGGGATGGGTATGGTGGTCCGGAAAACCGTGGCCACCCGCGGCCACGTAAGCGGGAGGGGCCCATCGCTTGCGATGGGAGGGATGAGCGAAGCGAAGTTTTCCGGATTACCATACCCATCCCTGCCCATATTACTTGATGATTTCTGCAGTATCTGCACCGACGTATGAGATGAGCGCCTGGGGCGCAATCTTCAGTTGCAGGCCGCGTACTCCGGCACTTACATATATGTAGTCGAAGTCCAGGGCCGAGCTGTGGAACCATGTCGGGAACGGTTTCTTCATGCCTATCGGGCTGCATCCTCCGCGGATATACCCCGTCTTCGGGAGCAGTTCCTTCATCGGAATCAGGTCGCATTTCTTGTTGCCTGACACCTTTGCGGCGGCTTTCAGGTCCACCTCCCGGTCGCCTGGCACCACACAGACGAAGTTGCCGGTCCTGTCGCCTTCCAGCACCAGGGTCTTGAACACTCTGGAGATGTCCTCTCCAAGCTGCGACGCAATGTGCGTGGCGGCGAGGTCATTCTCGTCCACCTCGTACGGGACGAGCTCGTACGGGATTTTCGCCTTGTCCAGCAGGCGCGCCACGTTGGTTTTCTCTATCTTGCCCAAAGCCTATTTCTTCTTGTAGAATCTTACATAATCTATGTCCATCTGCACAGGAAGCTCTGCAGGGTCCACTTCACCTACCCACTGGCCTCCGAGCTGTGCTGAAAGGATGACGTAGAACGGATGGTCGGCAAACGGGAACTGGCCTTCAGCTTCCGGCTGTTCCCTCTTGTAGGAAATCCATTCCTCTCCACCTACGTAGAGCTTGACTGCGTCCTGATCGACCACTGCGCTGTACACATTCCATCCGTCACGGTCGAAATATGGCCTTGCCTGGCTGTGGTTCTCGTCCGTGCGGCCTTCGCTTTGGAGATATCCCGTGTGGAGGGTCTGATAGAATATGTTGTCGTGGTTGAGGTGCTCCATGATGTCGATCTCGCCTCCTGTCGGCCAGCTCTTGTCGCAGTCCGGCATAAGCCAGATTGCCGGCCAGAATCCCTTGGCGCTGCCGAGACGTGCCCTTACTTCGAACATGCCGAGCTGCTGGGACCTCTTGCCCCGTGACTGCACGCCTCCGGTGATGTAAGGCCTGTCCTCGTCAAGCCCTTCAGGTGTGCCGACAGCCTTGAGAGTGAGCATGCCGTCGTGTACTTCCACGAGAGACTCTTCGTCAGACATGTGACGGCACCAGTCGGCATTGCCGACCTCGCAGCGTGACCAGGATGTGGTGTCGAGTGCGGAGCCGTCGAACTCGTCACTCCATGCGAGCTCCCACTCGCCGTAGTCGACTCTTGACACAGGATCCTTTATGTGGCCAGTCCCCATCACACTTTTGACTGCGTCGAGATAACCGTAGCCAGTGACCTCGTCAGGGAGGAGATAGCTGCCCTCGACCCACTCGTTCATGGCGTTGATGTTGATCAGCTTAGGCTGGCCAGGGTGCGCATCGGCGTAGTCCTTTGCAATCTGCAGGTACTTCGCGAACACTTCCGGGGTGTGGTTGAATCTGGTGACGTCGTTCTCTCCCTTGGCAGGGAAGCGTGGGGTGTCGTCCCATCCGATCGACACGCAAGGGTACACCGGCACACCGAACTGCTCCCAGGCCTCGCGCAGGCCGACGCTTTTCTCGCAGTGCTTCTCGTAGTCGCAGTCGAATCCTCCCATGTTGTAGAATGACACTGCGTCGAGTCCGAGCTTCTCGATTTTCTCCCTGTGGCCAGGGATGTTCTCTTCAGTGAGCTCCGGGGCTCCTCCGAAGGTCTCCATGAGATATATGTCGGGATATCCGGCCTTCCTCGCCTCGTCTCTGAAGTATGCGACTGCCTTGGCGGTCTCCTCTATGCTGCCGAAACTCCTGATGAGGTTGTCCATGCTGAAGATGCTCATCACTGGCCTGCCGTCGAACTTGACGTAGTTAGGCTGGCAGAAGTACTGCCTGATGATGCGGTCGACTATTGTCCTGTAGTTCTCCCAGTCCACGTCAGGGCTGAAGAGTATGTCCTCGTTGTCGCCGTAGAGGTGGTAGTTCCAGTAGTTCCACTTCACGTCGTGGTTGGCCCACATGATGTAGAAATTCATCTTCCGGCAGTCCTTTGCCTTGAGGAACCCGTCATTGAGCGCCCCCTCGAGGTATGGGTACTCCTTGAACCAGTACCAGTCGTAGACGAGGGTGTTGATGCCGTGGTCGAGGCAGGTATGGATCCAGCGGTCGACAACCTGCGGGTCGTCGTCCATCTCGTAGCCCCAGAGAGGGCGCTTCGGCTGGTAGTGCCCTTCGAACCTTGGGTCCCCCTGCTTTATGACTTCCCACTCTCCTGTGCCTTCAGGCCAGAGATAATGGTGCCCGAGGGAATCGTCATGGCATGATGGCCATACGTATGCTGCCACGAGGTAATCGTTCTTGTCGGCGCGTGGCGTTGTGGCGCATGAAGCTGCCATAAGCGCCGCCGCTGCTATGATGAGTGCTCTTTTCATGATTTCTTTGTCTTGCTTGCGAGTATGAGGTATGCGCAGATTGCGAGGAACGGGATGATGGCGATGGCCTCTCCGTACTGGGCGTTCCATTCGCCCATCCAGAGGTCGACGCCCGCAAATTTGAGGATGGCGCTGACGACTCCCATGAGGGCACCGCCCGCGATGAAGCCGCTGGCGATGAGGGTGCCCTTCTCCGAGCGGGCGTTGTTTTCAGCGGCGTCCTTGCTGCGGCTGCCGACAAACCATGCTATCGCACCTCCGACAAGGAGCGGGAGATTGAGGTCGATTGGAATGAACATGCCGAGGCAGAATGCGAGGGCAGGGACTCCGCAGAAGTTGAGGATGATGGCAATCACGGCGCCGATGCCGTAGAGGAGCCATGGCGCGCTGCCGCCGTTCATCATCGGCTGGATCACCGCCGCCATTGCGTTGGCCTGAGGAGCAACGAGTGCGCCTTCACCGGTGAAGCCGTAGGTCTTGTTGAGCACCATCATCACTCCGCCGACCGTGGCCGCGGCGACGAGCGTGCCGAGGAACTTCCATCCCTCCTGCTTTGCCGGGGTCGTGCCGATCCAGTAGCCGATCTTAAGGTCAGTGATGAAGGCCCCGGCGACGGAGAGGGCGGTGCACACCACTCCGCCGATCACCATTGCCGCCACCATGCCTGCGTTGCCCTTGAGGCCCACTGCCACGAGCACGAGCGCCGTGATGATGAGGGTCATGATCGTCATGCCGCTGACAGGATTGGAGCCTACTATCGCGATGGCGTTGGCGGCGACGGTGGTGAAGAGGAACGCTATCACTGCGACGATGAGAACGCCGATGAGCGCCTGCCATACGTTGTCCACGACTCCGCCGAACGCGAAGAAGGCGAACACTGCGAGGAGGGCGATCACGATGCCGGTGACGACCGTCTTCATCGGGAGGTCGCGCTCTGTCCTTGCCGTCTCGGCTGCGGAGGCGCCGCCCTTGCCCTTGAACTCGTTCACCGCAAGCCCGAGCGCCGACTTGATGACGCCTGCCGACTTGATGATGCCTATGATGCCGGCGGTTGCTATGCCGCCGATGCCGATATGACGCGCGTACTCCTTGAATATCTGCTCAGGGGCCATCTGACCCACGGTCTGGGCTATGCCCGTGCCCATCAGGTCAATCACCTGCCCGCCCCAGATGAGGTTGATGAGCGGGATGATGACGAGCCATACGAGGAAGCTGCCGCAGCATATGACAAGGGAGTAGCGCAGGCCGATGATGTAGCCAAGGCCGAGCACGGCGGCTCCGGTGTTGAGCTTCAGCACCACCTTGGCCTTGTCGGCAACGACCTGGCCCCAGTGCATCACCGTCGTGGAGAGGGTCTCGCTCCATGCTCCGAAGGTGCCGACTATGAAGTCATAGAGGCCGCCGATCACTCCCGCCGCGAGGAGGGTCTTGGCGTTGGAACCGCCGCCCTCGCCGCTCACGAGCACCTGCGTCGTCGCCGTGGCTTCCGGGAACGGGTACTTGCCGTGCATCTCGCTGACAAAGTACTTGCGGAACGGGATGAGGAAGAGGATGCCGAGCACGCCGCCGAGAAGCGACGAGAGGAACATCTGCATGAAGTTGACGTCAAGCCCGAGGATGTAGATGGCCGGGAGGGTGAAGATCGCTCCTGCGACTATCGCTCCGGAGCAGGCTCCTATCGACTGGATGATGACGTTCTGCCCCAGGCCGCCCTTCTTGCCGAGGGCTCCGGTGACTCCCACCGCTATGATGGCGATAGGGATTGCCGCTTCGAAGACCTGGCCGACCTTGAGGCCGAGGTAGGCCGCCGCGGCTGAGAATATCACCACCATGAGAAGCCCCATGATGACTGAGTACGGGGTCACTTCAGGGACATTGGCCTCCGGCTTGAGGAGCGGTGTGTACTTTTCTCCGGGCTTGAGCTCCCTGTGGGCGTTCTCGGGGAGAGAGATGTTTTTCTTTTCTTCCATTGTTGGTTCGGTGTTGAAGAATTATGTAAATTTACGCAAATTTTCGACATTATCTGCACATGAAAAAGTTGTTGACGCTGGCCTTGATGCTGGCTGCTACCGTTGCCTTTTCCCAGACATACCCATACCAGGACGCGTCTCTTACGCCTCAGGAGAGGGCTGATGACCTGCTGGGCCGCCTCACTCTCATACAGAAGGTGTCCCTGATGATGC
>R20__coassemble_1317_pt1 | contig 14352 bp, 10 predicted proteins | sample R20__metabat2_low_PE_021 | metagenome-assembled genome bin R20
CCGTTGGAGCTGAGGGTGAAGGCTATGTCCGGGCGGGTGAGGGCCACTCTCGTGAACTCCTCGACGATGTGCTTGAGCTCGACGGAGTCGGACTTGAGGAACTTGCGGCGCGCCGGAGTGTTGTAGAAGAGGTTGCGGACAGTAAGTGACGATCCGACCGGACCCGAAGTCTGGGAAGTGACGGCGTGGTTGTAGCCGTCGATCTTCACCTGCGTCGCGACCTCATCCTGCGGGCGGCGTGTCCTCAGGGTCACTTCGGCAACGGCCGCTATCGAGGCAAGGGCCTCTCCGCGGAATCCGTAGGTCAGGATCCTGTCGAGATCCTCCGCGGTCGCGATTTTCGAAGTGGCGTGGCGCTCGAAGCAGAGCACCGCATCGTCCGGCGACATGCCGCAGCCGTTGTCGATCACCTGAATCGACGTGCGGCCGGCATCGGTGACGCCCACGGTGATGCTGGTCGCTCCGGCGTCGACAGCGTTCTCCACCAGCTCCTTGACGACGGATGCAGGTCTCTGCACGACCTCTCCCGCCGCTATCATGTTGGCTATGTTGCCGGGAAGTATCCTCAGTCTGGACATGCTACAGTATCGTGTAGAACTTGGCTATGTAGTACAGTACGACGAATATCAGCACGAGGCCGACTATCCCGATTATATTGGAAGCGCGGCCCGAGCTGCTGCGCGTGCGCTGGTAGTTGCCGTCACGGAAAGAGCCCTGCAGGTATGTGCCGGGGACATAGGTGCCCTTTTCCTTCTGCTGCTCCGTCTCCTTGTCCTTGGAGCCATCAGCTGTGCCGAACATCTTGTGGAGCTCGTCCTTTTCCTTGTCGTAGTAAATCGGCTTGTAGTCGAACACTCTGTGTTCCTGGTCGCCGAACATGTTGAAAACACCCATGGCTGCAGTAATTACGAAAAACAAATGTAGCATTTTTTCTTTACTTTTGTAGAAAAGGATACTGCTATGGATTTCAGGATAGGTCAGGGATACGATGTCCACGCGATGGCGGAAGGACTGGAGATGTGGCTCTGCGGGCTCCGGGTCGAGAGTCCAGTGGGATTTGTCGCCCACAGCGACGGGGACGTGGCGATCCACGCGCTTTGCGACGCGCTGCTCGGGGCCCTCGCCCTCGGAGACATAGGGAAGCACTTCCCCGACACTTCCGACGAGTGGAAGGGCGTCGACTCCAAGATACTTCTGTCGAAGGTGATGGAGCTCGTGCGCGGCAAGGGATGGGAAGTCTCCAACGTAGACATCACGATTGCCCTGCAGGCTCCGAAGATAGGGTACCTGGTCCCTGCGATGAGGCAGTGCCTGGCTTCCGTGATGGCCGTAGACCCTGACAGGGTCTCTGTCAAGGCGACGACAACCGAGAAACTCGGCTTCGTCGGCCGCCGTGAAGGCTGCGAGGTCTGGGCCGTTGCCCTGCTCGCCAGGGCCAGTGAATAGGCCTGAAAACGGGTGGAAATATAAAGGAAGCCCCGGGGCCTGTGAGGCTCCGGGGCTTGGTGTTTCAAGAAGGTGATGAATTACTCGACATCCTTCACGAGACGGATACAGCTGCCGTAGAAGTAGTCTGTAGCCGTGACGGTAGCAGAACTGTTCGTACTCTTTCCTCTGGAGTATAGTTTAAGATTCATGAACTTAGCGCCAGTGCTATACGATGAAGTCCAATAGTAAGTGTAATACCCACCGGACGTGAATGAACGGATTGATGCATCCTTGTACCTGTAGCTTGCGCAAGGAAGAACAACTACGCCTTGAGCCTCGTATGACTTCCAATCGTCAAGAGTGATACGTGGGCTGCGTGAGAGGCCGTCCTCATCAAGATAGCGCTTAGGAAGCGTTCCGGTATATCCGTCTGGCGCAATCATGAGGCAGTTGATGCCGTTAGTGGTGCCGTCATCAATGATACACGTGATGAAACATTTGTCTGAATCTACAGCTATGTCCTTGATGAGGTACTTCATCTCATCAGCCGTAAGAAGCCTGTAACCCGCCTCCTTGCAGAGCCAGGTGTTCTCGATGAAGAGCTTGCTGTCGGCAGAGAAGGTCTCTGAAACAGATGCAACTGCAGCTGCGTTCTCAACAGTGGTATTCCAGAAGAAATGGTTGACGTGGGTAGAATCGAGAGTACCTGCGGCCTTGAAGAAGTAGTCGATCTGGCTGTCCTCGAAATCCACATCTTTACCGTTATAGTATACCATGCCGCGGGAGAACTGAACCTGCTTTCCTTCTGCGTTCACGGTGAACTTGCCGCTGAGAGGCTCCGGGAAAGGAACGCCGGCCTGATTTACAGGCACGGAGATGGTCATTGTCTTGGTTGCGACATCGATGGATGCCGTGCGCTGTCCTCCGCGCTGAGTGTATTCTGCGACAGAGACCTTGACATTCTGGCTGCCGGTACCCTCCTTAGGAGTGATGGTGATCCAGTCAGCGTCACAGGTGATGGTCCAATCAGTGTTTGACACAACGCTGAGGGTGGCCTCGGTTCCCTCTGCCGTCGCTGCAACAGCACCATCGACGATGGACTCGGAGGTGACATCAAGAGGAATACCGGCCTGATTTACAGTTACAGCTATGGTTATAGTAGATACGGAGAAGTTGATGGTGGCTGTGCGCTCGCCACAAATATCAGTGTATTCAGATACAGAGACCTTGACAGTCTGATCGCCAGTGCCCGACATAGGAGTGACAGTGATCCAGTCGGCGCTGCAGGTGACGGTCCAGTCAGTATTTGACGCTACGCTGAAAGTGGCGTCAATGCCTTCAGTCGGCACTGCTACAGCACCGTCGACAATGACGTCACTGGTGACGTCGAGAGTTGGAGCTTCCTCTTTCTTGCAGGAAACTGCAGCGGCTGCAGCTACTGCGCAGAGAGCTGCTGCCATAAATTTTAATGCTTTTTTCATAAGATTTGATTATTGATGATGAATGATTACTCAACTACAGTCACGAGACGGACACAAAAGCCGTTGTCGCAGGTTTCGGTGCTCGGGCCGCAGCCACCCTGGACGTCCGTTATGAAATAGAAATACGAAGGATGATGGTACTCGTTGTGCGCATTGCCCCAGTAATCTCCATAACGGCCGACGGTAGAGATTGTGGTTCCATGCCTCTCGCCCTTAGGAGCGAAGAGAAGGAAACCGGCCTTCTCGGCAGCCGCCCACTCTTCAGCGGTATATGAACTCTTGACCTTTGCAGTCGCACCCTCAGGAGCGATAACGAAACCCGCGAGAGAGACGCCGTCGATAGTAACGTACCTGTTGTAGCCGTCACCGACCATGAGAGGGCAGTACCTTTCCCTGAAATACGTGTATTCGGAAAGGGAAAGCGTCTCCCAGTCAGAGGAAAGTGCATCGGCAAAGAAAGTCCCAGTCGTGATATCGGCGCCATTGTCTACATACTCCTCTGCGATGGCATTCTCTGCAGATGTGCTCCAGTAGAAGTGCGAGATGTGCTCAGGGTCCCATGACGTTGCGCCTGCGCGCTGGTCAGACTCGAATGCGAAGCCAGCACCGTTCCAGTAGAGGTTGCCCGGAGAGAAACGGACCTTCTTCGTCGAGCTGACGTAGAATTCGCCGCTCAAAGCGGCTTCCTTGCCCGGAAGAGGTGCGTAAGCTGGCCTTGCCTTCTCTGTTACACTGATTGTCACTTCCTGTGATGCATAGCTGTCTCCAGCGGAGACGGTGACGGTGGCGCTGCGGTCGCTGGAAGTGCTGTTGGCTGCAACAACCGCACTATAGGTGCGAGTGGCCGTGGCCTTGGTTACCTTGGTAGCCTCGGAAATCGTGAGCCAGTCAACGTTAGACTTGACTGCCAGGTTTTCCAAGTTGTACTCAACCGTAATTGTGAACTCTCCTCCGTTGTAGTCGAAGGAAGGATTCTCAGGATTGCAGGAAACGTCCATCACAGCATCCTCGCCGCTCTGCGTGAGCGGGAGGGTCACAACAGCCGTGCCGCTGGAAATGGAGAATGTAAGTGTCGCTTCCCTCTCGGATGCCCTTTTGCCAGCGTCAGCCTCGTTCTTCGAGACTGTCACATGTATGGACTGGTCGCCGGTCCCGGACGACGGTTTCACGGTGACCCAGTCCGGAGCGCCGGTCACGGTCCAGTCGGAGTTGGAAGTGACGGTCACGGCCTTCGAGCCTGCAGTATTGCCGAAATTCAGGCTCTCAACGGACAGGCTTATGGTGCCAGGGTCCTCGGCCGAAGGCTTCTGGCATGCTGCAACAAGGACGAGCAGCCCTGCTGCGGCGAAAGTTTTGATTGCGTTGATATTCATGGTATTCTATATTTTTGTCAGGATTGGATAAATGAACTGTTCCATGTTTCCAGCCGCATACTGGTAGGACGGCTTAGGATTCGTGAAACGGTAGAGGTAGAACCCGGTTGCAGACTGGGTGGAATAGTACTGAGGCCAGACGCCGTTGTCCTTGAACTCGAGGCGGACTGTCTCCTTGCCGTCCTCATTCACGAACTGAATCTTTGCATCGAGTCCGAATATGTCGCCGAAGACCTGACTGTGGTGCACTGAGTCGAGAGCCGTTGTGTAGATGTAGTAGGTCTTGCCTCCAGTGACCTCAGCGCCGCAGTACTGCGCGGCGAGGATGCTGAGGGTCATGTTCTCCGGGTCAAAGACGAGAGGTACGCTGAAGCCCGTGAGGAGGTCCAGCTCGATCTTCGCGGCAGCCTTGTCACGCTTGAGCATGACGGTCCTCGTCGGATAATGCACAAGCACCATCTCATTCGATTCCTCATCGAGTTCGCTCGCATAGGAATCGAGGTTGTAATAGCCCGCCACCTTGCCCTCGAAGTCAAACTGCGAGATTGAAATCGAGTCGGTCTGGCTGTGGGCGACGCTGCCGGTAAGGTAAACGGTCGCGAGGCGTGCAACGCCGGAAGTGTTGGCGTCGAGCGTCAGTACAAGCTTCTTGTTCTTCACCGTAGCCTTTACCCAGGACTTTGTGGCAGTCGCAGTGACCTCATAAGGTGCGTCATAGGTGTATGTAAAAGTCTGTGCGTTGTCGTCCGTGTCTATCGTACCGGGGATTTCCTTTATGAAGGCATAAGCTACCTGCTGGGCGACGGCCTTGACGCTGTCCTGACCACAGAAGAGGGTGATTGTTGCGGAGCGACCGATTATAGTGTTGTTAGGTTCGGCTTCTACAAACACGGCCTGACCCTCGCGTGTACAGGTTATCCAGTCAGAGGAACAGCGGATGGTGAAATCTCCGTCAGACTGCACACTGATCACCCCCTCGCCTCCTTCACAGGTGAAGAGAAGGTCGGAAGACGTTATCGATATCGAAGGTTCCCTGTCATAAGGGTTCTCAGGGCCAGACTCTGCACAGGACGCAGCCGCCACGGTGCAGGCTGCAAGAAGGAGGAAATTCTTTAATATGTTTTTCATCATTGCTGTTGTCATTTAACTTTTCTCAGGCCCTTGACAGTATAGACTATGCAGTCGAAAGGAGATGGTGTGCCGGCGTCGACACCTGTGACCCTCCAGTCGTAGTCGGAAACAAGCTGGCTGCCGTAGAGATCCTCGTCGAAGAGAAGAGGAAGGATACAGTCGTAGGTGTAGTCCGGATATACCTTGTTGTTGATGTAGGTATAGTGGCCATTGCCATCGGAAGAGAACATCATCCCTCGTGTCGAATAAGAGCCGGTATAGAGGTAGAACACAGCAACAGCCACTTCACTCCCGCTACCGACACGGGCCGGATGGATGTGGAGGTTCGGGTACTTGCCTGTGACGCGCGCGTACTGGTAAGAACGGAAGTTGAGCTTGCCCTCGCGTGGAAGGTAATTGAGACGTATCGGGTGGTCAGTCCAGACTCCCTTCATGAGATAGCCATACTCACCGTCTTCGAGCGAATACCGTTCGAAAGAAACTGGAATCTCTGCGTCGCGGAGGGTCTTTTGGGCAGTCGCAAGCTTGCACTCGAGCACCCACTGGTGTTTCTCGAAGTCCATGTCCTTGTACGACTCCCATCCCTCTGGCCTCACCCATGGAAGAATGATTCCCGAGTCGGTCGAGGCACCGTCATACATATTGTCGGCATTGACAGGGCAGATTTCAGAGATGCTCTCACCTTCGTACTCAAATGGAGCATAGAAGCGGACTCCGTCCGAAGTCACGCTTATGTGGGCTGTCGTCTCGGTACCGTTGGCGTCTGTAATCGTTGCATAGCGCTCCATCGTGTGGATTTCAACCTTCTCGTCATCGGTGCCGAACACCGGTATCCACTCCTGGAAGAAAGCATCCATCTTCTCCACGCCCTGGAGATACGCCGTAGCAGGCTCTTTGAGAGGACGAAGGTAGTAGGTGTTGCCAGTCTTCGAACCGATGAGCTTGACCAGATCGTCAGACACATCTGCGATGATGAACTCGAACTCTCCGCCATAGGCCGAGTAGAGACCGGAGGACGGGGTGGAGAAGAAATGGAAATAAGTGTTGTACGTGTCGAAGCTGAGTGTCGCTCCGTTGTCTGTCGTCGTCTTGTAGAGACTCGTTATGGCGTTGGTGACATCGGTTGCGAGCTCCGTCTGCACGTCGACTGAGTCGGAATGGAACTTGAGCGTGTAGGCGTAGCCACCATAGGTCTGGTCCGAACTTGGGAAGAAATCCATCACCCAGCCGTACTCAGGCTTCACGAGGACGTCCTTGAGTTCCTGCATGCGGGCCTCGAGGCGCTTCTCGGGAGCCTGGTCAAAAAGGTCCTCCTGTTCAAAGAGGCAGCCGGTCGAACAGAACGCAGCTGCTGCGATGGCGAATATTGCTGATATGAATCTTTTCATCTCTATTCAATTGTTAGGTCGTCAAGGTCGACAACTCCGGAAATTATCTCCGTCTGGCGTCTCTGGATTACCTTGTGGAGTTCGTCTATATCAATACCCCAGCTCGCTTTCATGTAGTTGCGGACAATGTCAAGCTTTGCATTGATTGTCTCGGCGCCGTCAGGGAGCGAAGTTCCATTGTCCTCGTTGTAGGCCGCCGAGGCATAGCTGGCCTGCTCCATGAGCGTTGTCCACGACGCATCGTCTGTCGTGAGGTAAAGTGACAGGACCTCAGCGAAGTCCTCGACATGCTCCTGCTGTGAGTAGGCCGTCACGAAGCCGTGAGCGAGGTAGTAGTACTGGTAAGCGTAGGGGCTTTCGTTCCACACACCGCCGACATAGTACTGGCCGGTTATTGTCTGGAAAGATGTCGGATAGCTCTTCGTCTGGTTGAGGATATGCGTGAACTCGTGGTGGATCGTCTTGAGGTAGTAGCTGTTGAGGTTCTCTGCAGTCATGAGGCTTGGAAGGTGGTTCAGTCCCTGGAGATTGATCTTCCTTCCACCCTCAGCGCTTGCAAGGGTCATTGTGCCGTTGTTGCTGTACAGCCACTCGCCGGTACAGTTCACGAGCTTAGGGAAATAGGTCCTCGTAAACTTGACTCCAGCGACCTCGTCGTATGCTTCAAGGCATACGTGCTTCAAGATATGGGCCATCTTGACACTGCAGTCGTAGTCAGCCGGGACCGTATAGTAATTGTAATCGGTCTCGATCTCGTCGTAGCGATAGACGAAGCGGATGTTGTATGGATCGACATAATACTGGTCCAGCCAGCGGTCGAAGGCATTCTTGGTCGTCGTGCTCGCGATGATCTCACTCTCGGAGTTGAGTTTCTCCGAGCAGGCCGTTCCCAAAAGGGATGCCAGCACGAGCAATGTGATAATATATGTTCTTCTCATGGCGTATTCTGTTTATTAGCGCACGTTGGCCTCGAATCCGGAGGCGACTACCTTGCTCGGAATCTGGAGCGCACGACGCGGGTCATCTTTCAAGAGCCGGTCAGTGATCTTGGCAGGATTGCCGGATGAATTGAGTGTGATGCGAGGAATCTCGATACCATAGCGCTTGACGTCGAACCAGCGCATTCCAAGCTGGGCCGTCTCGATTCTTCTCATGGTGAGGACACACTGGAGCATGGATTCCTGAACACTGCCTTCAGCATCAATTTCGAAGGCAGGGTTGAGGTGCTTCTTCTGGGTCTGTACCAGAGGATCAGACGAGTTCTCGTCGTTCGAGTATCCGATTTTGTCGTAGAAGGACTTTATGTTGTCGCGAGTGAGAACATTTGTCGTACCTTCTTCGTATACATTCGTGCGCCAGAGATTCATGTCCTCGAGAGCTTTCGAATAGCGGCCGAGAAGGATGTAGGCCTCAGCACGGTTCAGCAGGACCTCGTCTGTCGTAAGGACAGGGATAACGGTGTGCGTGTAGCCGATTCCTGAAACGGCATCGGTATACTCGAAGAACTCCGGAAGTCTCCAGAACACACTGCGGTTGATATTGTCGGCCGTTGCACGGTAAACGAGCGAATAGTACGTTCCCTTGCCCCAAGGCTGGTCTGCGCTTGCCATCTCATTGGTCATGATGTTGGATGTCTGGCTGTACTTCGACCAGTAGATGTACTCGCCCTGGGCAAATGCGAGGAGACCGTATGTTGTGCAGAGAAGGAGGTTGCAATTCGCAGCATCGTCCACGTACGCCTGCGTCACGGCATCGAAACTCAAAGTCATGCTTCCGAGCGCCTTGTAGTCACGGAGCATCGACTTCGGCGACGATCCCAGGACCTTGTCGGCATATTCGATGCACAGGTCATAATCGCCATAGTAAAGATAGAAACGACATGCGAATGCCCAAGCAGCCTTCTCGTTGAAATGGAACTTCGGAACAGTGTAATATAGGTCGGAAACCAGTCCGAGGCCCTCTTCGAGGTCAATACGGATATTTTCGTAGTCCTCGCTTACTGTGCCTCTCTTGTAGGATGGGTTCAAAGTGTGCTCGGCAGACTTCATGTAAGGGATGCCCGGGTCGACAGAAGACGTTTCGTCATTGTACTGGAGACAGAACATGTTGACGAGGATGAAGTGAGCATATGCACGGCATATGAGTGCCTCACCGCGGCAGGCGTCGAGAGTGGCCTTGCCGTCAGCATCCTGGGACTCATAGATATCATCGATGGCCTCGAGGGCGGCATTGGCTGCAGACACTGCGCTGTAACATCCCTGCCAGAGGTTCTCGTCGCTGGAGTTGTTGGTCTCCGTAATCTCCTGCCAGGCATAGACCTGGTCGATGAAACGGTCAGTGTACGGATTGTCGTCTGACAGACAGTTGACATTGTCCGAGGAATACTCGGCCAAGGTAGAATAGTCGGTCGTGAGGTATGCTGATGTCAGCATCGCCTCGATCTTCTCTATCGTGTCGACCTCGGCACGGTTGTCCGGCATCTGGTCAAGGAACTTGTCACAGGAAGAGACCATGGCTGCCATGAAGGCAGCAGCTATACAATATATATATATATCTTTCTCATGATGCTTCAGTTTTAGAATCCCAGCTTAAGTGTCAACGTGAACTGCTTGGCGGCAGGGACTGCGACACCACCTGTATTGAAGAACTCAGGGTCCTGCCCGTTGAGTTTCTTGTCGGCATAGAGGAGGAAGAGGTTGGTGCCCTGGAGCTTCAGCGAAGCGTCGCTGGCCTTGATGGTCTTTGCCCACTTGTCAGGGAGCATGTATGAGAGGGATATTTCCTTCAGTCGGATGAAGTCTCCCTTTGCTATACGCTCAGTGGAGTAGTTGTAGGCGTTGTAGGCGTAGGAAAGGTCACTGTCGTTCTTGTTCTGCCTCATGGATGCGATGACAGGGATGGTCGTCACTTCCTCATCTCCCGGCACCATCCACCTGTTCTTGAACTCCTTAGGCATGGAGTCAAGGTCATTGTAGGTATTGCTGAAGACAGGGTCAAGGCGCACTACGTTGCCGAATGAGTAGGTGATGAACACGTTGAGAGACAGCCTCTTGTACTTGAAGATATTGCCAAGGGAACCCACGTCGGTAGGGTCGGCACTGCCGGAGTACTCGAGGAAGTCGAGGTTGTTGTGCTCCTGGAAATAGATGCCGGTAGTGGTGATGTTGCCGTCCTGGTCAAGGAAGGTCGGAAGACCCTCGGAGTTGAGGCCCATGAACGGAATCGAGAAGATGGACCTTACCGGGTATCCCTCCATCGCAAATCCGTTGCCCGTGACAAGGTCGATGACCCTCTTGGTGGTCTTGAGGTCGGTGACCTTGTTGTTGGTGTGGGAGTAGATGAAGTTGGTGGTCCAGGTGAAGTTGTCGGCCTTGACGTTGGTGGTCGAGAGGCTGAGCTCCACACCGTTGGACTTCATGGTGGCTATGTTGCCATACTTGTTCACCTCGCCTCCTATACCGGCAGTGTTGCAGATGCCGATGAGGTCATAGTTGTTGCGGGTGTACCAGTCGAGCTCGAGGTTGATCCTGTTGCCGAAGAATCCGGCATCGAGACCGAGGTTGAGCTCGCGCTTCTTCTCGTATGTGAGGTCATCGTTGGCAAGGCTCGAGATGTAGAGCTCCGTCTCCTTCTGGGAAGTGAACGGACGCCATGGTGTGTCTGAGGACACTACCGCATAGGAATTGGTCACGAAGGAAGGGCCGCGGTCCGCGGTCAGGGAGTAGGATGCCTTCAGGCTGAGGTGGGAGATCGGGTTGGCCGCTCCCTGCATGAACTTCTCCTCATGGACATTCCATGCTCCTGAGACGTTCCATGTAGGAAGCCACCTTGCGGAACGGCTCTTTCCGAGCTTGTTGGTACCTTCGTAGCGGCCGGTCAGGTTGAGCGTGTAGCGGCCTTTGTATGAATAGGTGCCGGTGGCGAAGAATGCCGCGCTCCTCTCGTAGTAGTTGTCGAGGTAGTAGTACTGGTTGTTCTCCTCAGAGCCTTTCTTGAACACCTGGTAGGCGTAGTTTGCAACCTCGCCCATGCTGTACTGCTCGCCCCACCCGCGGAACCATGTGCTGTGACGGTCGAGGCTGTTGATCTCCGTTCCGCCGAAGAGGTTGACTATATGGCCTCCAGTGAACTCGTCGTTATAGGCGGCGGTGCCTCTGAAGTCCCATCCGAGCATCGTGTTGTCGGTCCTTTCATAGATACCTCCTTCTGGAAGGACTGAAACAGGAAGAGCATAGATGTTGTCCGGGTCGGTATAGAGCAACGGGTTTGAGCTGCGGATGGTGGACGTGCCCATTGCGCGGTACGCCTGGGCCTGGTTGGAGTCGTCGAGGATGTAGTGCTCTGTCGAGGTGCCGGCATACTTGGCGGCACCGAGGGCCTTGAGGGTCACTTTCTCGAACGGCCTGTAGGTAAGCTCGCCCTGGACCTTGATGTCGGAGACGAGAAGCTCCATGTAGTTGTTCTCCAGTTCGTGGAAGATGTTGAAAGGAGCGTAGTTCCTGGTGTAGTACTCCTCAGGGTCGAGGGCGCGGGAGGTGTTGATGGCGAAGGAATAAGGGTTGATGTCGAAGTCGCGCTTCACCTCACCGGTCACCACGTCGATGTCGCTGGACAGCGTGCCCGGGGCCCTCTGCTTTCTGTAGGAAGCATTGGCTATGAGGTTGGCTGAGAGCCTGTCCGTGATCTTGTAGGTGGTGTTGAGGTTGGCTGTGTAGCGGCTCACCTTGCTCTGGAGGGTCCATCCGTCATCCTGCATCACCGAGATGGACGCATATGACGTGGTCTTCTCGGTACCGGAAGAGATGGACACGGAGTGGTTGTGCTGGATGTTGTTGGTGAAGAGGAGCTTGAACCAGTCCGTGTTGCGGTACTCGGCCGCACGGAGGTATGCCGTCATCGCCTCATCGGTGTATGGGAGACCGAACTCGCCTGTGGTCTCGTTGTACTGGCTGATGAGCTGGTACATCTTGCCATAGATGCCGCTGTCGGATGCATTTGCAGTGCCGGAGTAGAGAAGGTAGCCCTTCTGCTGGAGTTCCTGGTAGACCGACATCTGCTCCTGGGAGTTCATGATGTTGAGGTTGTTGTAGGATGGCCTCAGGCGGTAGGTGTACTCTCCGGTATAACTGATGCGGCTGGTGCCTGCGGATCCCTTCTTGGTGGTGATGACGATGACGCCGGCCATGGCCCTGGCGCCGTAGATGGATGTCGCGGATCCGTCCTTGAGGATCTGGAAGCTCTCGATATCGTCGGAGTTGAGGCCGGCGATGGCTGAGGAGATGAGGGTATTGGCATCACCTGATGAGAGTTCGTCGGAACTTACGTCCACGACATCCTCAACGATGACTCCGTCGACCACCCAGAGCGGCTTCGAAGAGCCGTAGATGGACGTGGCACCGCGGACGCGGATCTTTGGAGCCGTACCGAAGGTGCCTGAAACGTTCTGCACCGACACACCGGCGGCGCGACCCTCGAGAGATCTCGAGATATCCGCCATGCCGCTGATCTTGGCATCCTCTGCGTCGATCTTGGTGGATGCTCCCGTAAAGAGGCGCTTGTCCATCGCCTGCATACCTGTCACGACCACCTCCTGGAGCATCTCGCTGTCAGGCTCGAGGACAAAGTCCATGTGCTCGCCGCTGACGGTTCGCTCTATCGCCTTGTATCCGAGACACTCGACAAGAAGAGTCCCGCTCTTTGGAACATTGAGCTCGTATCTTCCGTCAAGATCCGAAAGGGTATAGGTGGTGGTATTGTTCTTGAGCCTGATCGTGGCCCCTATGACCGGCTCCCCGCCTTTCTCCGAGACGGTGCCGCTGACCTTGATGTTCTGAGCGAAGGTCGAAATTGCGGACGCACAGCACAGGATGATGCACAGAAGCGCCATTCTCGCCGGACCCGCAAGTCCGTGTTTTTTCATACACATGCTAACTTAATGATAAAAGGACCGCAAAGGTATCTAAAAATATGCATCTTTCAATGTAAAAAAATAAAAAATGCATTGATTTCCTGCACAAATGATATATTTGCATCATGAAAAATCTGATAGTAATACTGGCACTCCTCGGAGTGATTCCGGCACCGAAGGAAACTTCCCTGTCCGACTCTATGGCAGGCGAAATCAAGTCGGAGCGAGTCCGCATCAAGAACGACATGGCTCCAGAAGCCTATGAACTGAAGGTTACACGCCACAAGGTGCTCATCACCGCCGGCAGCGATGCCGGAGTGTTCTACGCAAGGCAGACCCTCGCGCAGGAGCTCGAGACGGAGGGCGGATACCGCATCGGAGTGATACGGGACGAGCCCAGGTTTGCATGGCGCGGGTTCATGCTCGACGAGTCGCGCCATTTCTTCGGAGAGGAGTATGTCAGGAAAACTCTTGACCTGATGGCTTACTACAAGTTCAACAAGTTCCACTGGCACCTCACAGATGCCCAGGGATGGCGCATCGAGATAAAGAAATACCCACTGCTCACCGAAGTGGGAGCCGTCGGCAACCACACCGACCCGAAGGCTCCGGCACGCTTCTACACCCAGGAGCAGATACGCGAGATCGTCGCCTATGCCGCCGAGCGCCACATAGAGGTAATCCCTGAGTTTGACATGCCGGGCCATGCGACAGCTGCCAACCATGCCTACCCATACCTCAGCGGTGGCAAGACTGAGCAGCGTCCGGACTTCACGTTCAACGTCGGCAGCATGCGCACATATGCCTTCATAAGCGACGTGCTCGACGAAATAGTCGCGCTCTTCCCTTCGCAGTACATCCATATCGGCGGGGACGAAGTCCACTACGGCAATGCATGCTGGTGGGACAATGCTGACATCAAGGAGCTTATGGAGCGCGAGGGACTGAAGACTCTCGAGGATGTCGAGGCCTGGTTCATGAAGAAGGTGACGGCGATGGTAAGGGAGAAGGGACGCACTCCGATAGTGTGGTGCGATGTGCTCGACAAAGGCATCGGGGCTGAAGATGCCGAGATCATGTGGTGGAGACACGACAGGAAGGACCACCTCGAGGCGGCTGCCAAGGGATACCGCCTCATCATATCGCCACGTCTTCCACTGTATTTCGACTTTGTCCAGTACCCTGGCTTCACGGAAGGACGCCACCTGTGGAAAAACGAAGAGGTATGCTGCCCTCTCGAGGCAGTCTATGCCTTCCCGGAAGAGAACAGCTGCGGAGTGGAGATGACTCCGGAACTCCTTGCAGGCATAGACGGCCTGCAGGGCAATCTCTGGACAGAGACCGTGGACAACCCGAAGAGGGCCGACCATATGGTCTGGCCGAGGCTGTGCGCTGTGGCAGAAGCTGCCTGGAGTGCTCCGGAAGTGAAGAATTATGATGACTTCCTGACCCGCCTTGACGGAGCCTTGAAGCACTTCGACTCACTGGGCGTCTGGTACTTCGACCCTCGAGACCCTGCCGCCCGTCCGGAACTCCCGTCCGCCCAGAAGGCTGTGGCGACAGACTGAAGTTGCGGTCCTGCGATATACAGAGCCCCCTCAACGAGAAAGGGAAGCGCGTTGCGCTTCCCTTTCTCGTAGCGG
>R20__coassemble_1398_pt1 | contig 13490 bp, 9 predicted proteins | sample R20__metabat2_low_PE_021 | metagenome-assembled genome bin R20
CAGCTTGTACATGCTGCTGTTCTGGGTGAATATCGGCTTCGTGACCCCGTCGACGGATATGTCCACCCTGAGGCGGATGACGTCCCAGACCTTCAGTCCGGACTTGAATTCCGGAGCAGTGTCGGGCGATATGGAGAAGCCCACCTGACCCGCCGAGGAAAGATACGGCAGGGCAGTCAGCTCTGTGCCGGTGCCGTCATGGATGGCAGTCACCTTGGCTTCAGCCCACCCTGCGTTGACCTTGACTGGGTCTGCGGTGTATTCGGCTACCACATAGAGCACATTGGCTGCCAGCTGATTGACCAGGGTTGTCTTCTCAGGGTGCGGATACTGCCTGTAGCGGCTTGTGAACATGTTGACAGCATACTTCGATGAGGCATGGCGGAGAATCGTGTCATTGACGGAGCAAATCCGGTACTCCTTCCCTGCTGCTTCGAGAGTGGCGGAAAGCGACTTCTGCCCACAGGAGGCCGTGCCGTCGGTGAAGACGGTTATGGCCCATGCGTGATTGCCGAGGGTGCCCGACACGTCAGGATTGTTGACATAGACCGGCTCACACTCCTCGACATGAAAGCCGCGGGCGATGCCGTCGTTGGAGTCGAAGAATCCTGAATTGACGCCTGCTATGATGTCCTGTCCTTCAGAGCGCCTGCGTGAGCAGACATCAGACAGCGTCTCGCGTATGTTCTTTCCGTTGTTGCTGTTCTTGTTGCCGTTGGGGTTCGGTATGCACTCGTCTGCGAATGCAGTCGTGAGCTCCACGGAAGGGTCGGACAGGTCTATCTCCAGCACATGCATGTGGCGAGTCATCCCCGTGAAGCTGCAATGACTGTACTTCACGCCGGCGTGGAGCTGCTTCTCCTCCACCACATCCCAGTCGTAGTAGGTGTCCTGGGTCCAGTCCACGGTATTGAGCGTCATGTCATAATTGCCTGACGGGTAGACCGTAGCCGTGGAATGCACGGCCGGGCGGGCTGACTCCGGCGACGACCTGTACGTGTCGTAGTCGCCCACGTGGCCATAACCGTAGTTGGAAGTGAAGGTGCCGGACGCCGATATGCTGGAGCATCCCCATGCAGGGCCGCACTGCCCGGCGGAGTCATACTTGCCCAGTACGGCCGCGTTGCTGGTGCAGTTGGTGACGGTGCCGTCGCTGCGTCCCGCGATGCCTCCCTCGCAGCATGCAAATGATGCGAGGATATTGCCGTTGCTGACACAGCCGTTGGCCTTCGAAGTCTCGTCTCCGATAAAGGTGGATGACGCTGCGTGGCCGCATATGCCGCCCACGCATGTGCTGGCGCTGCCAGAGGTGATGGTGAGGCTGACATTGCTTGCAGTCCTTGTCACAGTGGTTGCCGTTGCATAGCCCACGATGCCGCCGACAGCCACTGCGCCACTTCCGGAGAAAGTGACGGAGCTGCCGTCGGAGCCCAGGGTGAGACTCTTTACAGTCGCGTTTTTTGCATATCCGACAAATCCTGCGTAAGGATACTTGTCAGTGTCGACGGTCCAGCCGATGTTGCTGATGGTGTGGCCATTCCCGTTGAATATTTCGCCGAAGGGAATGTCCCTGGTACCCACAGGCACCCACTCCCTGATCGAGGAGGCATCAATGTCGCACATGAGGGCTACCTCTCCGTCCACTTTGTAGGCACCGATGCCGGCGCCGCTGTTGAAGGCCTTTGCGAACCCCAGCAGATCTTCTGCAGACGAGATGCCTTTCCCCACGACAGGGCCGCTGCCGGCCTCCTGTGAGACGGTGACGTAAATCTTGCTCCCCGACATCGTCGTCACGGTGACAGTGGCCGTGCGTGACTCGCTGTCGGAGTTCTCCGAAACGACCATTCTCACATTGACTGCCTCTTCCGAGGCCTTGGCCGTCACGGTGAGAAGCTTCACCCACTCCTTGTCAGAGCGTGCCATCCAGTCATCTGCCGTGCTGAGCACGTCAAAGGACTCCTGACTTCCTTCTGCAGTCACGGAAATCTCAGTCGGAGTGACCTCGAATCTTGCCTGCTCAGGCACGGTCTTCGGGCTGCAGCCCACAATCGTGAGGGCTGCAGCCAGGACCGATTTGACTTTGGAGAATCTCATGTCTACTCCCAACCTTCGTTCTGTTTGAGCACTCCCTCAGGATAGGACTGGATCTGTGCGAGCGGTATAGGGTAGAGGTAGTCCTTCTTCTCCCATGTGTAGGACTCTGCGGCATCGCGGGTGATGTAGCCCTTGGTGCCTTCAGAAAGAGTGAGAGAGTTGGCCCCTACCTGGATGCGGTTGCTTGCCGGGATGGTGCTGCTCACGCTCGATGGTGCAGACCCTGAATAGACGAGGAGGTCCATCTTTCCGTCATGGTCGGTGTCATATTCACCGAGGGCAGGGATGTAGATACCCTTGTATCCTGGTGTCGCACAGGCCGGGTCGATGGCTGCCGCAGCGCTGCTTTCAGTGCCGGCAGGGGTGATTGCATCGCCCTCGCCCCATCTTATCATGTCCCACTGGTGGAAGCCTTCGGCGAAGAGCTCGACGACTCTCTCCCTGCGGATCTCGAGGATGGCAGGAAGCTGCGTGCCTTTGGCGTTAGGATAGTAGGCTGCCATGAGTGCGTCGGCTTCCGTCGGCATGGTGAGGGAAGGCATGCCCGCGCGGTCGCGGATCAGCTTTATGGTCTTGTCGAGGTCAGCCTGCGTGAGAGTGCCGAGTTCGGCCTTTGCTTCTGCGTAGTTGAGAAGAATCTCAGCGTAGCGGATGAATGCCCAGTCAGTCGTGGAGGTGGTGGCGTTCTCATGGCTGCCGTCTGACACGCCCTTGATGATGCGGTATCCGTTGAGGGTGCGGCTGAAGTCGGTGATTTCGACTGCTCCCTTCATCTCGGCATCGAGATATCCGAAGTGACCTGGTGCATGGAGTGTCTGGGCCATGCGCGGATCCCTCTTCTGGAACTGCTCGTAGTACTGCTCGGTCTCCCAGCCGCTCCTGTTCTGGATCGGCGTGCCGTCGGAGCAGAGGTAGTGGTTGACGAAGCGGCGGGTCGCGCTGTAGCCCATGTTCTTGAGATCGAACTGAAGGCCGTGGCGGATGGTAAGGGTCACGTCGTAGCACTTCGCGAAGATGACCTCGCTGTTGCCGGAAAGGCTTTCAAGCTGGAAGAGGTCCCTGTAGGCCTTCCAGTTGGCGTTGGCGCTGGTGGTGTAGAGCTTGTATTTGCCTGAAGTGATGACTGCGTCGGCTGCATCTGAGGCCTGGTTGAGGAACCATTCTGCGCTGAGCGTTGTGGCGCTGCCGTCAGCCTCGGTGTAGGACTCATCAGCCACATTGTGGTATTTGCGGTATGTGCCCTCGAACAGTGCGGCGCGGCTCTTGAGTGCAAGCGCCGCATACCTGCTGACGCGGTACACGCCTTCCGACCAGCTTTCAGGGAGTTCCGATGCGGCCGAGTCGAGGTCTTCGATGACTTTCTTCATCACATATCCGCGAGTGTCGCGGGCATGATAGAGGGCGTCCTCGTCGGAGGAGCCTACCACGCTGTCGTAGTAAGGCACATCGCCGTAATAGCGGACCATATGATAGTAGAAGAGTGCACGGAAGAAGTGCTCCACTCCACTGTACTTTATACGTACAGACTCGTCGGAGCAGTTGCTGCAGTTCTCGAAGAACTGGTTGATGTGACGCAGATACCCCCACTGGGTCTGTGTCCAGAGACCTGTGGTCGCGGTGGTACGGGTGCCTTTCTGGATGGCGCTGAGGGTGCGGCCGATGTAGTCGTCGCCGCAGATTTCCGAGTAGTCGGTGGCGTCGCCCAAAAGTGTGGTGTATTCCTGGTTGGTCCAGAGCGTGAGCTCTTTCTCGGATGAGAAGAAACTGTCCGGGGAAAGGGAGGTTTCAGGAACCTTCGTGAGGAAGTCCTCGCAGGATACCATGGACAGCACCGTGGCTGCCATGACTATGGATTTGAGTGTATTTTTCATGTTTCTGTCCTCCTTCATTAGAATGTGATGTCGATGCCGACAGTCATGGTCTTGGAGTAAGGGTACAGGCAGTCGCCGTAGGCGGATGTCGTCGCAGCCTCTGGGTCGACCGTCTTGCAGTACTTCTTCATAGGGCTGATGTATCCGAGATTCTCGCCGCTGAAGTAGACCCTTGCCCTCTGTATGGCCCTGGTCTTGAGCGGGATGGTGTAACCGAGGGTGAGGTTCTTCAGACGCAGGTAGGACGCATCCTGAAGATAGCGGTCGTTCACGACACTGTTCTTGACGAGCTGTGCCCTCTGGCGAGGGAAGTAGCCGGAGGTGTTGTCCTCGCTCCAGCAGTTGCCCTGGAGGTCCTTGGAGATGAACGTAGCACGCCTGTAGGAGTATGGTCCCCAGAAGTATACACAGTTGGCGTCAGGATACCAGTCGCACTTGCCTACACCCTGAAGGAACATGCTGAAGTCGAATCCCATCCAGCTGAAGTCACCCTTGAACGAATAGCGGTAGCGAGGCAGGCTGTTGCCGATGACCATACGGTCGCCAGGGTCATCGAGAGTGTTGGAGCCGTTGCTGATGGCTGTCTTGTCGCCCTTCATGTGGGCATCGCCGTCGAGGTTGGCAAACTGCATGTCGCCGGCCATCACCTTGTTGTAAGGAGCCTTGCAGGCGAGTTCAGCCTTGTTGACTACCGTGAGGTCATACTGGCTTGCCCATGCGTCTGCCTCCTCGTCTGATTCGAACAGGCCGATTACGTGATAGCCCCAGATCTCTCCCAGAGTCATACCTTCATACTTGTCAGTGAGGAGTTTCTCAGGGTTGTTGTACCTGGTTATCTTCGTGATGTTGTCACCGAGTGTACCGGTGAGGTTGTAGCTGAAAGGCTTGCCTGCAAGCCTGAACGAGTCGTGCCAGCTGACGGCAATCTCGTATCCCTTCGTGCGGAGGTCGGCCGCATTCTCCTTCGGAGCACTCGCGCCGTATACGTTCGGCAGGGTCATCGATGTCGTGAGCATGTTCTCTGTGTCACGGATGTACGCGTCTGCGCTGATATTCAGACGGTCCTTGAGGAAACCGAGGTCCAGACCGAGGTTGTAGGAGATGACGGTCTCCCATGTGAGAGCGTCGGACACAGGGTTGGACATCGTCGCTGCCTTTGCGCTCTCAGAGCCGTTGAAGGTATAGCTCTTGTTGCTCAGCGAGATGGTGTCGAAGTAATAGTAGTTGCTTACCTGCTGGTTGCCGAGGGTACCATAGCTTGCGCGGATCTTGGCCTTGTTCCAGAATCCCTTGATCGGGCTCCAGAAAGGTTCCTCGCTTATGCGCCATCCTGCCGATGCCGATGGGAAGAAGCCCCAGCGGTGGCCTTTCGGGAAGCGTGATGTTCCGTCATAGCGGCCGGAGAACTCGACAAGGTACTTGTCTGCATAGTTGTAGTTGAGGCGCCCGAACACTCCGAGTGTCCTGTAGGCACTGTTGCTTTCATTGAGAGTGCTTATCTCGGTGGCTGAGGCCAGGTTGATGTAGGCAAGTTCGTCGCTCAGGGAGCCCTTCTGGTTGACTGTGAGGGTGGATGAGCGATAGTCGTCGAAATTGGCTCCGAGAGTTGCTCCGAGGGAGTGCTTGCCGAATGTCCTGTCAAAGGAGAAGAATCCGTTGACCACATGGCCGTCCTGATAGTAGCGGCTCTCCTGATAGAAGTCATATACGGAACCGTTGCTGAAGAAGCCGCCGGTGAGGCCGTTGCCGCTGTACATGCGCTTGTTGGCATTGTCGTAGCAGTTGGCCGTAGGGAGACTCCTGTACGAGCCGAGGTTGTCGTTGCGGCGATAGGTGTAGTCGGCGGTGAAGTTGAAGCCCTTGAAGATGTTGAATACGAGACGGTTGGTCATCGTGAGGGCGTTCTTTGTGCGGGAGTTGCTGTTGTCAGAGTTCATCCACACTCCGCCACGTCCCGAGAAGAGAGGCGATGTGGCGCCGTACATGTAGCCCGGCTGGATGTTGACGGTGCCGTCAGGGTTGAACGGCACATAGAAAGGGCCCACGTTCTGGGTGACGTTCCAGAGAATGCCGGTGCTGTTGAGGCCGCTCTGACCATCCTGCTCCCAGTAACCGCCATATGCATAGTTCGACCTTTCGAAAGCTATGTTGGTCGAGTAGTGCAGCCATGACGTCACTTCCGCGTTGACCTTGGCGCGGAAGGAGAAGCCATTGTACTTGTCCTCGGCACCCTGGTTGAAGAGACCTTCCCTGTAGAGGTAGCGGCCGCTGACGTAGTAGTTGACCTTGCTGTTGCCACCCTTGACAGACACGTTGTGCTCTGTCTCCGGGCGCGTCCTCTTGAAGAGGTAGCCGTACCAGTCGAAGTTGCCGAGATAGAGGTAGGTGTATTTCCCGGTCTCGTCAGGAATCACCCACGGGCGCTCGGGATTCTCGACCTTGTCGTTGCGGCGGTCATACATCATCTGGATCTGCTCGTCGGTGTATTCCCATGCGTTGTTGCCCTGGAAGACCTGGTTGAAAGCATTGGTCATGGTGATGTAGTCGTAGGCGCAGGTGATGAAGTCTGTGGACGTGGTGTTCTGGGAGATGGAGTAGCGGCCGTTGTAGTTGATGCTGGCCTTGCCTTCTGCGCTTCCGGACTTCGTGTTGATGAGAATCACACCGGCGGATGCCTTGGCTCCATATATGGCGCATGCCGAAGCGTCCTTGAGCACGGAGATGCTCTCGATGTCGTTAGGGTTGACAAGGGAGAGGCTGCCCTCCACGCCGTCGACCAGCACGAGCGGGCTGCCGGAGTTGAGCGACAGCTTGCCTCGGATGTTGATGTCGACTTCGCTGCCCTCGATGGAACCGTTGCCGTTGGTGACGACGAGTGATGGATCAGCACCCTGCAGGGCGACCGCTGTGTTGGTGACAGGACGCTGGTTGAGGTCCTTGCCGTCCACTACGGACACTGAGCCCGTGAGGTTGACTCTCTTCTGGGTGCCATATCCGACCACGACCACTTCATCAAGGACATTCATCGCCGAGGTGAATACGACCTTGACGGAACTCTCATTGCCGGAGACTGCGACCTCCTGGTCATTGTATCCGATATATGATACTACAAGCGTGGCCGGGAACCTGACGTCTGTCAGGTGGAAGCATCCGTCAAAGTCGGAGATGAAGCCCTGCTTCGTCCCCTTCACCCGGATGGAGGCACCGATGAGAGGGTCTCCATTCTCGTCCATGACGACTCCTGAGACAGATGCCGGAGATGACGCCTTCTGCTTTCTGGAGACTGAAATGCTCTTGCCGTTGATTGTGTAGGAGACGGACTGCCCGGCAAAGATCTGGTCCAGCACGTCACTTACTGATGCTCCGGTCGCGCTGACGCTCACCACCTTGTTCATGTCCACGTCGCCGGAGTTGACGGATACGGAGTACCCGTTTGTCCGGTTGAGGGCAGTGATGGCCTCGCTTACCTTCACATTCTTCAGGTTCAGACTGACCTGGGCGTTCGCGGCGACGCAGAGCATCATCGCGGCTGCCATCAGAAGAACCTGTCTGATAGAATTTTTGGTTAGCATGATGTTGGTTATTGATAGTTAATCATTGGATTGCAGGTAAATGATGCCGCCTTTGCGCATGACGGACATCTTGCCGTCGGCATTCATGACTTTCAGGACATCGTCCAGCGACTCGTTGTTGGTGAAGATGGCGAAATAGCGCCGCGAAGCCAGCCTTTCGTCCGTCACCACGATCTCCTGGTCAAAGCGGCGTGACAGTTCCTTCGCTATGTCGCTCATCTCCACATCAAAGAAATGGAGAGAGTTGTCCTCGTAGAAGGTCTTGTATTTGTCTGGGTTGAAATCAGTGATGTCAACCATGCCGTCCAGGCGGTTGTAGCGCATCTTGTCACCGGGGGTGAGCATCACCTCGCGATTTCCCTGCCCGGTGGAGAGAGATACCTTGACGCTCCCTTCCATGAGAAGCAGCTCGACGTTGCGGTTGTCCGGGAAGTCCTTGAGGTTGAATGTAGTACCGAGGACGGTCACTTTCAGGTCTCCGGAGTTGACCACGAAAGGATGGTCCTTGTCCTTGGCTACCTGGAGAAAAGCCTCCCCGCTCATGAACACGTTTCTCGTCTTTCCGAAGAATTCTTTGGGGTATGTCAGGCGGCTGCCGGCGTTGAGATGCAGTACGGTGCCATCGGACAGAGTCACGACTCGGGTTTCTCCGAGAGGCACGCTCTCCTCCACCCATTCTATGGCACTGATGCGCTGCTCTCCTTCTATGCGGCCCTGCTCATGGGCGTGGGGAAGGAATATGAGAAGCGCCAGCACTGCCGCCGATGCAAGCGCATATGGAATCAGCCTGGTGACCCTATGGTATGGGCGGGCCTGTTTCATGCACTCGTCGAAGACGTCACGCATTACGCTGTCCAACTCCTCACTGTCAGCGTTGTCGCAGATATATTGCTGCATCTGCGACTCCTGCCCGGGAGTGAGTTTGCCGTGGAAATATTCGTCTAATCTGTTCTTCATACGACCTTATAACGCATCGGGGATTAAAAATGCGTAACTGTGAGACGAAAAATTGTTAATTTTGTCGCGAATGGACCAGTTCGACAAGATATACCGACGCTATGCATCAGCCCTGCGAAGATTCGTTGAGGGGATGGTGAAGGATGCGGCTCTTTCAGAGGACATCGTCCACAACATCTTCATGCGCCTCCTGGAAGGGAAGATGACATTCCGCAGCGACGAGTCTCTTCGCAACTGGCTCTATGTGTGTGCCCGCAACGAGGTCGTCAGCACATTGCGCTCAAAGTGGAGAAGCAGTACCGTTCCACTCTCAGATGGGGCAGACATGGCGGACACCGTCAAGGATGACAGCCAGGTTTCGGGACAGCTCTCTCTCACAATGCGGAAGGCTCTGATGGACATGCCTGAAAAGAGGGCAGAAGTATTCCGGCTGTGCAAGATCGAGCACCGCCCGGTCGAGGAAGTGGCTGCCAGGATGGGGATCTCCGTCCGTACGGTCGAAAAGCACCTCCAGCTTGCCTACAATGACATCAGGCGCACCATCAATTGACAAAGGAAACAGCCCGGCTTTTTCAGCCGGGCTGTTTCCTTTGTGTAATGCTGCTTTAGAACAGGTCCTCGACGCTGCAGATAGTCGCGCCGTAGATGTTCTTGATATACTCAAGGCCGCCTACATAGCCTTCCTCGGTGGTGGTGTCGGTAGTCTCCTTAGGGACTACGATGTCGAATCCGCGGAAGAATGCGTCAGCTGAAGTGTGGCGGCAGCAGCAGTCGGCCTGCCAGCCTGTGATGACTACGGTGTCGACACCGAGCTCCCTGAGCACGAGCTCGAGAGTGGTGCTGTAGAAAGCGCTGTAGGTCTTCTTAGGGATGATGAAATCGCCTTTCTGAGGCTTGAGAGCATCGATGACCTCGGCTCCCTTTGTGCCTTCGACAGCGTGAGGCCCCCATACCTTGAATTCCTTGTCGATCTCAGGGGTGTGGCAGTCATTGGCGTAGACTACAGGGATGCCCTGCGCACGTGCCTTGTCACAAAGGGCCTTGATAGGCTCGATGATGTGGTCGACCCTAGGAGAGGCAATCGGACCGGTAACAAAGTCATTGAGCATGTCAATGACGATGACAGCATACTTTTTCATTTCTATTGGTTGGTTTGCGTGCTACCTCATAAGGTATGCACAGTTGTTTTCCGTATTCTTGAGGGCTGCGCATGTGCCGCGGGCCACCGCCTTGAGAGGGTCCTCGGCCACATGGAACTGGATGTTGACCTTGTCTGTGAATCTCTGGGCGATGCCCCTGAGAAGTGAGCCGCCTCCGGCAAGCCAGATGCCGTTCTCCACAATGTCGGAGTAGAGTTCCGGAGGAGTCTGCTCGAGGACATGGAGGATGCTGTTCTCGATCTTTGCTATCGACTTGTCTATGCAGAGGGCGATCTCCTGGTAGGTGACCTCCGTCTCGGCAGGGTGCGATGTGACTATGTTCTTGCCGTGGATCGTGATCGGCATAGGCTCCTCGTCAGCAGGGAGTTCGGTCAGCACGGAGCCGACGTTGAACTTGATCTTCTCCGCAGTCTTGAAACCGGTCCTTATGTTGTGCTGGACTGCCATGTACTCCTGGATGTCCTTGGTGATCTCGTTGCCCGCAGTGCGCACGCTGTTGGACACGACGATGCCGCCGAGGGAAATCACCGCAATCTCCGTGGTGCCGCCGCCTATGTCGACAACCATGTTGCCCTTCGGTGCCTCAACATCAAGGCCGATACCTATCGCTGAAGCCATAGGCTCGTGGATGAGGTAAAGGTCATGGGCACCTGCATGCTCGCAGGAGTCGCGCACGGCCCTGATCTCCACAGGGGTGCTGCCCTTGGAAATGCCGACCACCATCTTCAGGTTAGGGGTGAAGAGAGGCTTGCGGTTGCCGTTGACCATCTTTATGAAGCCCGTGATCATCATCTCGGCAGCATTGAAGTCAGCTATCACGCCGTCCCTCAAAGGCCTTACCGTATAGATATTTGGATTGGTCTTCTCGTCCATCATCTGGGCATACTTGCCCACAGCGACCATCTTGCCGCTTTTGTTGTCGATCGCGACGATGCTTGGCTCGTCGAGGACGACCTTGTCGTTCTGGAATATGACCGTATTGGCTGTGCCAAGGTCTATCGCCAGTTCCTGTCTTAAGAATGATAATGCCATAGATTGCAAATATCTTAAAAGATTCGCAATTGGGAAACGGTTGAGCCAAAAATATTGAAAATTTTACTGAGGGCAAGGTGTTTCACGTCACTTCAGTTTCCAGTTGACAGGCAGGATATAGGTCACAGCCCTGCCGCCACAGAGATCCGACCAGTCGTAGGCAGAAGCGAGGCGGACAGACTCGGAGTCCAGGGAGAAATGGACAGGGGTCACGAGCCTGACATATCTTGCTGAGCCATCTGAATTGACTGACACACGAAGAGTGACAGTGCCCTCGACACCCAGGGCCTTGGCAAGCTCCGGATAATCCCCTGCTACAAGGGAAGGTGCATGAGGGCCGTTCACCGTCACTGAATTGCCGGCAAGAGACGGCACAGGTTTTCCGGCAGCTTCGGCAGGCACTTCCCCACCCATATATGGGTCGAGCACCCTGAGATTTGTATATGACGTGCCGTCAGGGAGGGTGCGGGTGAAATATTCCCAGTCAGAGTTGCCCTCAGTGCTTTCAGCATCTGCAAGTCTCTCCGCATCCACGGCATAGACCTCGTCCAGGCCAGCTGCAACCCTGTACGCATTGAGGGCGTCCTTGAGGCGGCCTCCCGTCTCGGCAGAGGCGCCTATGGAATACATCAGCCCCGCCGTCTGATATATGGTGCACTCATTCTTGAGAGCATCCTCGAGACTCTCCGAACATGTCGCGGCAAGCTCCTGAAGTACTGCAGCATTGACCTCATCGACTCCATTGCGGAGAGAATGGACGAGGTCGGACAAGGCCTCGTCGGTGCGGCCGAGCTTCGCGAGGGCCGCAGCCCTGAGGGCGTAGGCCTCCGAGTGCTCGCAGTATCTGTCGATCACGGCCGTGTACTGCTCCACGGCCTTTTCATAATTTCCTTTCTGGACAAGGGAGACGCCCTTCTCCACATAAGCCTCCGGGTGCATCGTCACGTCCGGAGCGCAGGACCACAGCATGGCAGCAGCGGCTGCAAGTATGCCAAGTTTCTTCATATTCAGTATGGTTTCTGAGGGATGTGTATATGTACAGTTTCAGTGAGTCTCTCAAGATTTTTCCGGCTGTTGGCACCGATTATGAGGTCGGCATGGTCGAGTGACGGCCACTCTCCGGAATGATTGCATATCGATCCTCCGGCTTCGCAGAGGATCAGTCCGGCTGCCGCATAGTCCCACGGCATGAGACGTACCTCGAAGTAGAGGTCTGCCCTGCCGGCAGCAAGGAAGCAGAGCTCCGCTGCCGCCGAGCCGAATCGACGGAAGTCATTGGCAGTCGAGAAGACATCCATGAGGATGTCCCTGCAGGCCGGAGCATACTGCTTGTAGTAGGCACAGAGTGCCGTGCAGATGATGCACTGGCGGTATGGCTTGTCAGAGACATGGATCGGGCTGCCGTTGAGAGTAGCCCCAATGCCCTTCTGAGCGGAGTACATCTCGCCGAGACGCGGGATATAGACTACCGCGGCGACGACCTCGCCGCCATGCGCGAGAGCAACCGAAATACAACATTCCGGGATACCGTGGGCATAGTTGGCCGTGCCGTCAATCGGGTCGATGATCCATGTCCAGGAGTCAGTGCCTCCGCTGTCAAGATCCTCCTCTTCGCAGCGGAATCCCGCCTCAGGGACAATATCTTTTAGATGCTCGACAAGATAGTGCTGTACTGCTACATCGGACGAGGTAACGATGTTTTCGCAGCCATCCTTCTCGGTGACCTCGAAGTCCGCATCCATCAGCCTTGCAGCCTCGCGGACAACCTTTTCTATGACACTTATATCCATAACACCGCAAAAATAGCAATTTGCAGTGACTAAAACCGAAATTTCCGCAGCAAAACTTTCATACCATACAAGGGCTCACAAAACTCGCCCGCCGAGTGTAATCCCGGGTCTCTCACACACCGCGACCGTCACCCCATGTGTAAATTCACGCACCGCACACACCACGACCGCACAGGCCACGCGGGAGCATTCGACACGGATTTGCTCCCGAAGGACAGAAAAAACTGTCGCGCGGGAGCATTCGGCACCCTTTTGCTCCCAGAATGGACATTTCAACGACAAACGGGAGCGAACAATCGTTTGCGCGTTCCCGTTACAGTTCTTTTATCGCAGAAATGGAGCATAAGGGCCAGTTTTGCTCCCGGAGGACATGAAATCTCTGCCGGAGGGGAGCATTCGGAGCGGTTTTGCTCCCGAAGGACAGAAAATCCTGTCATGCGGGAGCATCTGACACACTTTTGCTCCCGCCGGTATGGATTATCAGCCAGCCGGGAGCATTTGACACCCTTTTGCTCCTGCCGGTATGGATTATCGGCCGGACGGGAGCATTTGACACCCTTTTGCTCCCGCCGGTATGGATTATCGCATGTGGCCCTGCTCTCTATATATAGACTGCACGTCAATGCGGAGAAGCTTACAAATCTTTAGTTTGTGGGTAGTTCACTGTCCATATGCGCAAAATGCATGGCAGAAGCTGCTTCTGCCATGCATATAATATTGGTATTCAAATGCTTGTCTACTCCGGAATTTCGGAAGTTGGAAGCTTTGAGAAATTGTCAGCTCCGTTATGAATCACGATACAAAGATAATGTCAAACGGAAGACTTACAAACTGACAACTGCGACTCACTCTTACCAGATCACGACTCTCTCGCTCTCAGGACGGTACATCGGGTCGCCTTCCTTGATGCCGAAGGCCTCGAAGAAGGTGTCGAGATTGCGGATGGAGACATTGACTCTGTTCTCACCGATGGAGTGGACGTCGATGAGGGTCCTGCGGGCCTTCTCCTGGTCG
>R20__coassemble_1459_pt1 | contig 12867 bp, 7 predicted proteins | sample R20__metabat2_low_PE_021 | metagenome-assembled genome bin R20
CCGCGCCTTCACAATCTTACACCCTTGTTGCACTGTTCACTTGAATCGGGGATAAAACCAACGGTCATGAATCAAAAATTCATCATTCGTGTCGGCATCATGATGATGCTCGCGCTCGCACCTCTCTCGCAGAGGGCTTTCGCAGCATCAGCACCTGCTGACGCCAGCCAGAGCGCTGCCGGGAACACCGTCACCGTCAAGGGTACCATTACCGACGACAAGGGCGATCCTCTCCCGGGCGCAAGCGTTATGATCAAGGGTACTACGGTCGGTGCCGTTGCTGACATCGACGGAAAGTACAGCATCCAGGCAAGGCCTGGCCAGACCCTTGTATTCTCCTACATCGGCTACAAGGACCAGGAGAAGGTTGTCGGCACTTCAGGTGCAGTCAACGTTGCTCTTGCTGACGATTCGACCCTCCTTGACGACGTCGTCGTAGTCGGCTACGGTTCGATCAAGAAGGCCAACCTCACCGGTGCCGTAGATCAGATTACACCAGCCCAGATCGAGAACCGCGCCACTGCCAATCTCGACCAGCTCCTCACCGGTGTCGCCAACAACGTCGACATCCAGGTGACTGACGGTGCCCCTTACCGTACAGCCTATGGATACGCACTCCGCGGACAGGCCGTCATCGGCAACCCAAGCGTGCCTACAGAGTCCAACACTCTCGTCCTCGTCGACGGAATCGAGTATGACGGACTCGACGGTGACCTCTCCCTCATCAATCCTAATGACATCGAGAGCATCTCCGTCCTCAAGGACGCTGCCGCCGCTTCCATCTACGGAGGAAAGGCTGCATATGGTGTCATCCTCATCACAACGAAGAATCCTTCCAAGACTGAGAGCGTGACTGTCAACTACTCCGCCAACTTCAGCGTGATGACCCCGAAGACCCTTCCTGACCTCGTCACCGACGGACAGGAGTATGCAAACTTCATCTATCAGGGTTACTACAACTACAATGGAAAGACCACTACCGTCTCCAACCTCGAGCCTGCCAAGATCGACCCTAGTGCTCTTGCGACCGGCTATTCGAGCTATGGCAGCAGCACGCAGGTATCCAGCAATGGCGCGTACACATACTATGGCAACACAGACTGGTACGACTACCTCTATAAGGACTACGCTACAGCCCAGGTTCACAATCTCTCTGTAAGCGGATCCTCAGGCAAGATCGACTACACCGTTTCAGGACGCTACTATGACTATTCAGGCCTCTATGTCGGTGACTCAGATACGTACAACACCATGAATATCCGCAGCAAGGTCAATGCCCAGGTATTCAAGTGGCTCAGGATATCCGAGAACATGGACTATACCTATGACGACATCTACATGGGTACGGCAACCACCGGAGACGGACTCAAGACCCCTGAATCCCAGCTCTATACCTATGGCGCCCCTACATGGACCGTCTACAATCCTGACGGATCGTTCACAAAGGCCGGTGCCTACATCCTCGGAGGCCTCATCGGTGACCGTCTCGGAAACGACGTGTCAGACGTCAACAAGAAGACCAAGCTCACCACTACCTTCAGGACCACCACAGGTGCGACAGCGTCCTTCTTCAACAACACCTGGCGCATCAAGGCAGACTTCACGTACCGTGACAAGGACATGAGAGTCGCCCAGGAGCATGTCTCTCCTTTCTATAGCGAGACTCAGGATGTCATCACGACCACTCTTGCTGCAAAGAACCTCTACAAGCAGGCCTACAGGGAAACGAACCGTGAGACCAACTATATCATAGCCAATGCCTACACCGAGTATGAGAATACTTTCGGGAAGCATTATTTCAAGGCAATGGCCGGATATAACTACGAGAAGAAATCCTACCGCTCTACAAGTCTCCGCAAGCGCGGTCTCGAACTCTCCAATGCAAGGGCCGGAAACCTTATCCAGTTTGCACTCGGCGAGCCAAGTTCGGACAGTACAGGCAACCTCGGTGACGCCACATACGTAGGGACAGGACTGCCTGATACTTATGACGCTACATACACCTACTCAAGGACCGCCGGCGTGTTCGGCCGTATCAACTACTCCTTCGCAGACAGGTACCTCCTCGAGCTCAACATGAGATATGACGGTTCGTCCTACTTCTCATATGGCAACCAGTGGGGCCTCTTCCCTTCAGCATCTGCAGGATGGCGCGTCAGCCAGGAGCCTTGGTGGCATGTCAATCCGATGTTTATCAGCAGCCTCAAGCTCCGTGCATCCTATGGTATGCTCGGAGATGCCAACAGCCAGGGCGCATATGCCACTGAGACTACCTTCAACGTCGACACCAACACCAAGAAGGTCATCAACGGCAGCAGCAGCACAAGTGTCCTCGAGTATCCTGGGGAAATCAAGTCCCAGTACACATGGTCCACTGTCAAGACGTTCGATGTCGGCGGCGACATAGCATTCCTCGGCAACCGCCTCGACATCTCCGGTGACTACTACATCCGCCGCAACACCAACATGCTTGCAATCGGCATGAGCCACTCTGATGTGTATGGTACAGATGCCGGCATCGGCAACTACGCCGACATGTCTACCTACGGATGGGAGCTTTCAGCCCATTTCAATGACACCTGGATGGTGGCCGGAAGGCCGTTCCATTTCGGTGCTCACGCATCCATCAGTGACACATGGTCATATGTCGACAGATACGAGGGCAACCCTGAGGGCAACTTCGGCAACGGCCTCTTCCGCGAGGGCATGCGTCTCGGCGAAATCTGGGGCTTCCAGTCCAACGGCATCTTCCAGAACGAGGATCAGATCAATACCGCTTTCGCCGGCAATCCTTATGTCAACACCGTCTACGCGACCAACAAGGACAAGTCCACCGTTCCTGGAGATATCTGGCTCCTTGACCTCAACGGCAACAACTCCATCGACGTAGGTTCCAAGACCGTCGACGATCCGGGTGACATGACCATCATCGGCAATGCATACGCAAAGTGCCCGTACAACTTCGGATTCGACTTCGAGTGGTGCAACTTCTTTGCGAGCATCGATTTCAACGGTGTCATGCATCAGGACTGGTCACCGGGTGGAAAGCATATGTTCTGGGCACAGTATACCAACTCCTATGGTCCTCTGACCAAGTGGCTCACCCAGAATACCTGGACTGAGGACAATACAGACGCCCTCCTCCCTCGTATCGCCACCGGTAACTCCATCATCAAGGGACACGACAACCCGTACTCCAAGTACATCAACAACACCCCTGTCGACAGATTCCTCTTCAACATCGGCTACATCAACATCAAGAACGTTCAGGTCGGCTACAGCATACCTAAGAAGGCACTCAGGAAGATCAACCTCTCTGCACTCAAGGTGTTCATCCAGGGCGAGAACCTCTGGAACTGGTCTCCTCTCTACAAGCAGATCGGACGTGACTTCGACGTGATGTCAATCGCATACGGAGGCGACGACTACAACGACGGTATGGAGTGGTGGACCAGCGACGGCGGATACCAGTATCCTAAGATGCGCACCGTCAGCCTCGGCATCAACGTCTCATTTGCCGGCCATGACAAGGCTGCTGACGGCGCTAAGGGCAATGCGAACTCCGCTCTCGCTTCCGCTCTCGCAGCGGCCAACGAGGCTGCCGCAGCTCGCGACAGCTACAAGGCTCAGGTCGACGACCTCCAGAAGGCCCTCAGGGATGCCAACGACGCACTCGCAGCTTGCAACACACAGCCTAAGACCATGGCTCAGAAGAGGGCTGAGGCAAAGCTCGTAGAGGACATCTACTTCGACCTCAACGAGTCTGTCATCAAGGACTCTGAATCTTACAAGGTTGACGAGCTGATCAAGGCTCTCAAGGCTGACCCTGACGCCACCGTCGAGATCTACGGATACGCAGACCAGGCAACAGGCACAGCCCAGCGCAACCTCATGCTCACCAAGGAGCGCGCTCTTGTAGTCGCTGACGCCCTCAAGGCTGCCGGCATCGCATCGAGCCGCATCTCTACTGAATTCTACGGTACAGAGAAGGACTCTTCTTTCACTCCTGAGAACAACCGTCTTGCAGTCTGCATCGTGAAATAACTTAAAGAATGAGAGAAATGAAAAACATATTTAAGACTATCGCACTCGGATTGTCAGTCGCAGCCATCGCATCCTGCGATCTTTCGGAATACAATCCAAACGAGTATGGTGAGTCCATGGTCTTCGGCTCTGCCTCATCCATCCAGATGGCGCTGAATACTTTCCTTGCTGACCTCGGATCCTTATCGGACGGTTACAGCAGCGAGCCGGGCAAGGCTGACTATACCATCGCCACGTCTCTCTCCGACCGTTTCACGGTCGCATATACTGCCGAGAGTGACCTTACGTGGGGAGGCTGGGATGACCTCAGGGACATCAACTACTACCTCCAGATGATGAACTCCAGCGCATGTGGCGTCACGGGTTCAGTCAAGGACGATTTCATCGGCCAGGGACGCTTCTTCCGCGCACGCTGGTATTTCAAGATGCTCAAGAAGTACGGAGACCTTCCTTGGTATGACCACATGATCACCGAGGCTACGGCTGACGAGTACAATGAGCGTGACAGCCGCGACCTCATCATCAAGATGATCAACGAGGATCTCGACTACGCCATCGACAACATCACTACGACAAGCTCCGACGGTACCGGCCTTTCGAAGTATGTGGCTGCATTCCTCAAGATGCAGGCCAACCTCTACGAGGCATCTTTCCGCAAGTACAACAATGTGACTGCATCCGTTACTGGTGTGGCATTCTCCAACTACACCGTCGAGGATCTCTACAAGGAGGCCATCAGTGCAGCTGAGGTCATCATGAGCAGCGGCAAGTACAGCCTTGTAAGCGACTATCGCTCGCTCTTCACGAGCACCGCACTTCAGACCTCAGAGGTCATCCTCGGCGCCGCTACTTCTTCCACCATCATGGGAAGCCAGAATACCTACTTCAACTATTCAAACCAGAGGTCTCTCGTCCGTCCGTTCATCAACACCTATCTCATGAAGGACGGTACCGCATACACCTCCAAGAGCGGATATGCTACAGAGAGTTTTGCGACGGAGTTCACTGACCGCGACCCTCGTCTTGCAATGATCGTCAGGACTCCTGGCTACAAGTACAATGGTGAGACTGTCGTCCCTTCCATCGCTGACCAGAGCGCTCCTCTCGGATACCAGATCATCAAGTTCTGCCTCGATGAATCTCCAGACGGAGCCAACGACTCCAAGGGCGGTTCCAATAGCAATGCAACTCCTTTCTTCAGGTATGCTGAGGTCCTCCTCTCTTATGCCGAGGCAAAGGCCGAGCTCGGAACCCTTACCGATGACGACTGGGCCAAGACCGTCGGAGCAATCCGCAAGCGCGCCGGCATCACCGGTGGACTCGACACCAAGCCTACGACCGTGGATTCCTACATGAAGAACACCTTCTATTCTGACGTTACCGACGCATCCATCATGGAGATCCGCCGCGAGCGTGCCTGCGAGCTCTGTCTCGAGGGCCAGAGAATGGATGACCTCATCAGATGGGGATGCGGAAACCTTCTCGCTTCTCTCAGCTGGACCGGTATCAACTTCCCTGCAATGGACACTCCTGTCGACATCGATGCAGACGGCACTGCTGACTACTATTTCACTGCCGGCACTGCTCCTGCCGAGTACCAGGGCATTGCAGTCAAGGTGAATGACCAGACCGGTCTCCAGGTAATTACCAACGGCTCTGTAAAGCAGCTCGAGTATTCGATTGCATCAGCCAACCGCTACTGGGCTTCAGACGGCCACTACCGCCTCCAGCCTATACCTGCACTCACGGTTTCCCTCTACAAGGAAAAGGGATACACCATCACCCAGAATCCTGGATATTGATTGGACTGAATGGTGTGAATATGAGAGCCGCCCCGAAAGGAGCGGCTCTTTTTTCAGACTCTTGGTGAAGCCTTGAGAATCTTTCCTTTTATATATAGCACCCAGGATGGGGACTGGAAGACCTTTCCGCTTATGGTCCTGCCCGATGAGAGCAGCTCGACAAGCTTGTCGAAGGTCTCCTCGCTGAGCCCGTAGGGCTCGCAGAGGCGGTAGAGAAGCCATTCCCAGCAGTCGTTCTTCATAAGTTCCCGGACATTGACACCTTCCTCGAGGGAGGGGAGAGTGCAGCTCTGGAAATACCTCTCCGCAATGTCGTTCTCCTGGGAGAAGTGCTTCATCTCCCGGGAGAATGTGCGAAGGAACGACGGGTTGATCTCCCTGAACAGGGGAAACACCTCGTTCCTTATCTTGTTCCTTTTATATATTGTATCGGCATTGGTGCGGTCCTCGCGCCATCGCAGGCCCTCTGAAGTCATGAAGGCCGTTATCTCCTCCCGGCTTGTCTCAAGAAGCGGTCTCAGAAGCTTCACGTCCGGTGCCCCAGGCACGGTCCCTTCCGCCTTCATGCCTCTCAGCCCTCTGCCCCCTGTACCACGCAGCAGGTTCAGAATCAGAGTCTCGGCATTGTCATTGGCATTGTGGGCCACTGCCACTGCCTCGAATCCACCCTTCCTGCAGACGTCTGCAAACCATCCGTATCTCAGGTCCCGCGCGGCCATCTCTATGCTCACATTGTGCCTGGAGGCATAGTCTTCTGTCTCAAAATGCTGCACGAAGCATTCAATTCCGTGTTTGTTGCACCAGTCTTTCACGAACTCCTCGTCCCCGTCGCTTTCTTCTCCACGCAGACCGAAGTTGCAATGCGCAACAGCCAGGTCCTCGGGCCTGGCTGTGCGGCTGAACTTCTCAGCCATGTACATGGAGTCTATGCCTCCGCTGACTGCGAGAAGAATCCTCATCCTCTCCTATTTGAACGTATATGTGAAGTTGATCGAGAGGTACTCCTTGAACTGGGTCTTCTGCGTGCCGTCAATGACGACGAGAGGGTCGTAGATCAGCCAGGTCTGGAAGCCCACGTTGAAGTACTTGGCCATCTGCCATGTGAGCTTGTTGTCCCAGTTGACACGCATGTTCTTAGGCTTGTGGAGGTAGTCCGAGAAGAGCACCAGCTGGGTCTCGTAGTTGATCACCTTGTTGATGCTTGCCTTGAAGTCGACCTTGAGCTGTGCACCGAGCTCGAACCTGCTGAACTTGTACATGTCCGGGGTGATGTCAGCTGCGGCCTTGTCTTCGTACTCGGGCTTGAGCGGCATGGAGTATTTTGCCCTGAGGTCCTGGTCGCTTACGATCGTGAAACCACCTGTGAGGGGCGCGAAGTTGACCGTGAACCAGTCCTTCGGCTGCCACTGGAGACCGCGCGCGTGGTCTGTGTAGGCCGGTGAGATGAATCCTGACTGAAGCAGCCTGCTTTCCCTCCAGTCCTTGCGGGTAGGCTCTTCCACTGCAGGGTTGTTGTACTTGTAGCCGTTGGCGAACTGTGACCTGAAGTTGAAGGATGCCGTATAGCTGAAGTGGGACTTCTCTCCAGTCTTGTACGCCCACTTGCTCTCGAGATAGATCTGGTCCGTGCTCTTCTGCAGGATAGGCTTGTCGCTGGAGTAGAGGAATCCGTAGTTGAGCTGGAGGCGGTTGTTCCATGACATGAGGTCCTTGGCGTAGTCGGCCTTGGCATCGAGCCCCGTGTTGAGCGTGACCGTGTTGTAGCCTCCGGCCGCCCAGTTGTGGAGCTGGGTGTTGGTGAGCCCGAGGGTGACCGTGGATGCCTTCTGCCAGTATTGTGGCTTCGGGGCTTCTGCCTGAGCCTCAGGGGCGGCTGCAAGCGCAGCGGCTGCCGCCGCTGCTGCATCCTGAACCGTATTCTGTGCAAATCCCTCCAGACCTGCCATCGCAATGACGGCAAGCGTCAAAACAGTTCTTTTCATAGTCGTGTGCTTAGTATGAAATTGCAAATACGACTCTTCTGTGCGAAGGCTTGCCTGTGTAGATGCACTTGCCTTCCTCCTCGCATACGCAGCTGTCTACAGGGATGCACCTGATGGTCGCCTTGGTCTCGTCCTTGATCTTCTGTTCTGTCTCGGCGGTGCCGTCCCAGTGGCAGAGAAGGAATCCACCTTTCTGGATCTCGGTCTTGAACTCCTCCCAGTCGTCGCACTTGCGGATGTTGGCGTCGCGGAAGGCAAGAGCCTTGTCATAGATATTCTGCTGGATGTCACGCAGAAGCCTGTGGATATGCTCCTCGATACCCTCGACATTGACGGTCTCCTTGGTGAGAGTGTCTCTTCTGGCAACTTCGGCGGTGCCGTTCTGAAGGTCGCGAGGACCCATTGCTATGCGCACCGGCACTCCCTTGAGCTCCCATTCGGCAAACTTGAATCCCGGGCGGAGGGTGTCACGGTCGTCGACCTGCACGCTGTGGCCCATCTCCTCGAGAACTGACTTGAGCTCATACATCTTGTCCAGGATGGCCTCGCGGTCTTCTGCGGTCTTGTAGATCGGCACCATCACTATCTGGATCGGTGCGAGCTCAGGAGGCAGCACGAGACCGTTGTCGTCTCCGTGGGCCATGATGAGCGCTCCCATAAGACGGGTGCTGACTCCCCATGACGTAGCCCAGACATACTGCTGCTTGCCTTCCTTGTCTGTGTACTGCACGTCGAATGACTTCGCGAAGTTCTGTCCGAGGAAGTGGGACGTGCCGGCCTGAAGGGCCTTGCCGTCCTGCATCATGGCCTCTATGGTGAGGGTGTCGAGCGCACCTGCAAACCTTTCGTTAGGGCTCTTGTGACCCACGATGACAGGCAGCGCAAGGTACTTGCGGGCGAAGTCTGCATAGACTCCCACCATCGTCTGAGCCTCCTTCTCGGCCTCTTCGGCAGTGGCGTGGGCCGTGTGGCCTTCCTGCCAGAGGAACTCAGCCGTGCGCAGGAAGAGCCTTGTGCGCATCTCCCAGCGCACCACGTTGCACCACTGGTTGCAGAGGATAGGGAGGTCCCTCCATGATGTGATCCAGTTCTTGTATGTGCTCCAGATGATGGTCTCGGAAGTCGGACGGACGATGAGCTCTTCCTCGAGCTTGGCTGAAGGGTCCACTACGACTCCATTGCCGTTCGGGTCGTTCATCAGCCTGTGGTGAGTGACGACTGCGCACTCCTTGGCAAATCCTGCTACATGCTCTGCCTCGCGGCTGAAGAAGGATTTCGGAATGAATAGCGGGAAATATGCGTTCTTTACGCCTGTCTTCTTGAACATGCCGTCGAGAACGCCCTGCATCTTCTCCCAGATTGCGTAGCCGTACGGCTTGATGACCATGCAGCCTCTGACTGCGGACTGCTCCGCAAGGTCTGCCTTCACTACAAGATCGTTGTACCACTGAGAGTAGTTCTCAGCACGAGATGTCACTTCCTTTGCCATGGTATCGTTTTTGTTTTTTTTCTGTCGCTTTTTATATATTTGCACAAATATAAGAATTTTTAGAGACACTCTATCATGAAAAAACATCTGACACTGTTCCTGTCGGCGGTCGTGGCCCTTTCTCTGGGTGCGTCTGCCACCGTTTCTGCGCAGAACTCCGGCCAGAGGTTCAAGGATGGTATCTACTCGAGGCCTTCCAAGGCCGACAAGTCGTCCGTCGCAGTCTCTGACAGCGTGATTGCCAATCTGGCAGAGCGCACCCGCACTTCCGGAGTCTTTCTGAAGAAAGGCCAGCCGGACACTCTCTTCATCCCCGAAAACAAAGTCGCCACTTTCAAGTGGAACCCTTCAGACAGTACACTCACCTTTGCCCTCACTGACCCGTATGAATATTTCCGCTCCAACAGGTATGTGAGCGGCCTCTATCCGTATGGCTATGGCCCTTACGGGTACTATGGCTGGGGCAGCCCATGGTACTGCTCCTCATGGTATTCTCCTTGGTGCGGAGGCTGGGGCCCTTATGCCAGCTGGAGCTGGGGCTGGGGCTCTCCATGGCACATGAGCGCATGGGGTTGGCATGACCCGTGGATGCACCATGGCTGGTACAGCCCATGGCATTCCCCGTTCTACGGGTACGCATCTCCTTACTGGAACTCCTGGTACTGGAACGATCCGTGGTACTGGGACGCATGGGCATGGGACCCATGGTACTGGGATTCGTGGTACGGCCCTTGGGACATGTACTGGGGCGGCATGTGGGGCCCTTACGGCATGTATGGCCCGTATGCATGGGGCATGTATGACCCATGCTGGGACTGGGGTTTCCCTGGAGGCGGCCACGGCATGTATATGCGTGACGTACAGGTAATGCCACGCCATGAAGCCATGAGAAGCGGCAGCGCAAGGGGAGGCATGTACTCTGCCGGCACATACAGGCCAGGGGAGGCCAGGAACGGTCTCGGCACCACTTCCTCTGTACGAAGGACTGCCACGACATCGCATGTCTCATCCGGGGCTGTCACAAGATCCTCGGCAAGCCAGTCCGGCTACACACATTCTGCCGGCACGGCGACAAGGTCCGCATCTCCGGCCACTTCTTCCGTGCGCAGGAGCTCCCCTGCAGTGAGCGGCGCCCGTCAGTCCTCTTCTTCTGCAGGCACATACTCCGGAAGCCAGAACTCAGGCTACAACAGGAGCGCGGGCAGCAATTCGTCGGCTCCGACACGCACCTATGGCGGTGGCGCCTCATATGGCGGCGGTTCTTACGGCGGAGGCTCGGTCAGCAGGAGTTCGGCTGGCGGCGGATTCTCCGGCGGCGGCCATAGCGGCGGCGGTCCTTCCGGTGGCGGCGGTGGCCACAGGCGCTAGCATTAAACTTAACCTTTCTCAAACAGTCAAAAAACCATGAAAAGGATAATTGCAATCTCAATCCTGGGCATCGCTGCGGTTGCAGCGTCAGCCCAGACCATGTACGACGCCCTCAACTATGCGGACGTCAACTACTACGGAACTGCAAGGTCGATGGCTCTCGGCAATGCCATGACTGCTCTTGGCGGGGACCTCGGTTCCATAGTCATCAATCCTGCAGGCTCGGCGGTGGCCCCGTACTCGCAGTTTGCCATCACTCCGAACATCTCGATTGCCTCCACGACAGCCTCATACAGCCCTTCATATACGAAAAGCGGCTATACTACGACTCTGAATGATTCCCGCGCGAGATTCACTCTCCCCAACATGGGCGTCAGCGTCAATTTCGAGACTGGCAGGTCGTACGGCCTCAGGAGCTACTCCTTCGGCCTTCTCACATCCTCGACCAATCTTTATCTCGAGAGGATGTCCGCCAGAGGCACCCAGGAGTACTCCTCGATGATGGGCGCGATGGCCACCGCCGCAGACGGCATCCATTATTCTTATCTTGAGGACTATTACTCGGACTATGGCAGCTGGCTCGATGTCCTTGCGTACAAGTCAGGCATGATCAGCACGGCAAATACTGCCGGCACTGCCTATGTCGGTTCGACGGAGTATCTCGACGACGACGGCCAGATGGGCATCGGAGGTCCTCTGTATCAGGATTACTACAGGCAGCGTTACGGCTCGCGCAACGACATAGTCCTCAACTTCGCCGCCAACTTCTCTGACAGGTTCTACATCGGCGCGAACATAGGCATACCATATCTCAGCTATGCCGAGTCCATCAACCAGATGGAGGAGGCGGTCGACATGAACGATTTCGCGATGGAGTTCGATGACGGCCAGACATACTGCTTCTCTGACGCACTCATGAGGTATGCCCTCAATGTCAACGGCACGGGCATCTATGCCAAGGTCGGCGCAATCTTCCTCCCTGTGGACGGACTCCGCATCGGTGCTGCAATCCAGTCCCCGACCCTGATGACAATCACGGAGCGGTACATGTGGGATGCAGTCTGCAACTTCGACAAGCTTAGAGGAAGCCTCTGTGAGACTCCTGACGGAGAATATACCTACAACCTCAGGACTCCTGCCATCCTCAACGCAGGTGCTGCATACACTTTCGGAGATGTAGCTCTCGTCAGCGTAGACTGGGAGAGGATGGGATTCAAAAGGATGAGGTTCAGCGAATATGACGCTGACTACTACGACAGCACCTGGGATGAGGTCAACAACGAGATATGGAACTATGCCGGCACGACCAATTCCGTCAGGGTCGGGGCAGAGGTGAAGGTTCTCCCTCAGCTTGCTCTGCGCGGAGGATACAGCTTCAAGCAGTATTCGGGCTACGACTACACGGACACAACCAATGCGTTCTCGTTCGGAGTCGGATACTCGTCCAACGGTTCGTTCTTCGCTGACGCCGCCATCAGGAGCACACTCTATCCTGAATCGTGGTACTACCCATACGATGACTATCTGTCAGTGGGTTCTCCTGAGGTCGGTCTCAAGAAGACGGTATCTGACATCGTCCTGACTGTAGGCTGGAGATTCTAGACTCTCTTGAGCCACATGATGCTGTCCGGTCCTTCGTTGAACAGAAGGTCCATGACGGACAGCCCTGATACGAAGCCGTGCTTCCGGGCAAAGACCTGGTAGTACGGCTTCTTCAGTCCGAGGTCTTCAAGGATGGTGTTGTCTCTTTTGGGGTGGATACTCTCGCGCAGGTCTTCTCCGTAGATTGCCGGTGCATCACGGAAGTATTCCGGCGTCAGCCGTATCACGGCCGGTATGCCGGTCTTGCGCAGGAAGAACTCCAGTATCCTGAAGTTGAGCTCGAAGAGGGTCTTGGGATGGCTGTCCAGTATGGCGAAGAGCTCGTCCTTGTAGTAGTCGAAATATGGAGAGGATTCGTATGCTGCCGATATCGCCCTTTCGGTGCGCACAACCCATGGAGTCGTGTAGTCCACCTCAATCTCTGCAATGGGATGCACGAACGTGCCGTCCCTGTGGACTACAGGCACGTTCAGGGCCTGCACTCCGTCACCTGCGAGATAGAGGCATCTGTTCCTGTAGGACTGTTTCTGGTAGTTCTCGCAGGCCTCCAGATATACGACCGAAGGCTTCATGCTGCCGG
>R20__coassemble_1464_pt1 | contig 12829 bp, 14 predicted proteins | sample R20__metabat2_low_PE_021 | metagenome-assembled genome bin R20
GTGAAGAAGTCCTCGTAGTTGATGCCCTCCATCTCAGAAGGATAGCTGTTGAACATGCTGTTGATCACCATAGGAATCACGGCACCGAGTCCCATCTCCTTGCCCTGCTCATAGTCGGACATGTAGGTTTCGAATGTGCGCCTGAGGTCGTATGGGCCGTCGCCGCAGAACACCCTCTGGAGGTTGATGCGCTTCTGGGTGGCGGCGTCAAGCTGCTGCACGCGGCGGAGGGATGCGAGGGATACCGAGCCTCCCTGGGAGTATCCTGCAATGTAGGTCTTGTAATTCTTGTCGAGATTGAGATTCTTGGCCTTTGCATAGTCGAGAAGGGCCAGGAGCGCGTCGATGCTGGTGCGGCCGTGCACTTCGTGGTTGAGGTAGAGGTCAGGATGGTCCGCCGAGGCACCGAGCCCGATGTAGTCAGGCATGATGCAGAGCGCACCGGTGGCTGCCATGATGGCTTCCACGGAGGTGTAGTTGGTCGGGACCATCATCGCTCCCATGTGGGTGCCGTGGTTGATGAGAAGCACCTGCTTCATCTTCCTGAGGAGAGGGTAAACGATGAGGGCTGAGGCAGTCACAGGCTGATTGTCCTGGTCGACGGTCTCGTAGGTTATCTTCACGGTCTTGTACAGGAGGGGCGCCACCGACTTGGTCTGGGGGTCTGCCTCCGCCTCAAGCCTGGTGCATGACTCCTGGAAGGCTTCGCGCACCTTTGCGAGCATCTCCTCGTCGGCAATGCCGGCGATCGGGTCTACTGCCGCGTTGAAGAGCTCTGCGCCGGTCTGCTCAGTCTCGTCGATTACGGTGAATTCCTGGATGGTCTGGTCTTCTGCCACTGCCGGGGATTCCTCCCTGCTGCAGGATACGAGCGCCGCTGCCGCCAATGCGGCAAGCGCAAGGATAAGGTTTCTTTTCATATGCGTGGTTGTCATTAGTTCTTCAAATATATGAAAAATTCCATATATTTCCTTGTGTCTTCTGCATTACAGATACTGCCTGAGCCGGTCTCTCACCGCCGGCCCTGACAGTTTCCGCACGGCACGCTCGCGCACCTGGCGCACCCTCTCCCTGGTGAGGTTGAGCTTCTCCCCGATCTCCTCGAGGGACATCTCGCAGCACCCTATGCCGAAGGACCACATCACCACGTTCCTCTCCCTCTGATTGAGTATTTCCATCACGTCGGTCAGGTCTTCATGGAGGGAGGTGGCCTCGGTGCCACCATCTGCGGCCGGCGAATTCTCGTCAGGCCGCACGTCCAGAAGGGTGCCGGCATCGTCATCATCGCCGAGCGGGCTGTCCAGAGACAGCGGCTTGCCTGAGAGCCCGAGGGTCTCCCTCACTTTCTCGGCTGGGATGTCGGTAATCTCAGAGAGCTCGTCAGGTGACGGCTCCCTGCCGTTGGCCTGCACGAAGGCTGATGTCTCTTTCATCAGTTTGTTCAGCAGGCTCACCTGGTTGAGAGGGAGCCTCACCATCCTCGCCTGGTCTGATATGCCCTGCAGTATCTGCTGTCTCACCCACCATACGGCGTAGCTGATGAACTTGAACCCTCGGCTGGGGTCGAACTTCTCTGCGGCCTTCATCAGGCCTATGTTACCTTCGTCGATCAGGTCCGGCAGCTCGAGACCGCTGCCCTGATACTGCTTGGCTACGCTCACGACAAACCGCAGGTTTGCCTCCACGAGCCGCTGCCTGGCCTCCATGTCGCCTTCCCTGATCCTTGCGGCAAGCTCTGCCTCCTCGTCTGGAGTGATCATCTCCAGGCGTGATATGTCTCTGAGATATCCGTCCACCGAGCCGCCTCGCGAGGTGACGGACTGTGTTATCTTCAACTGTTTCATCGCTCAATTTTTTTCTGCAATCTTGAGAACTTTCATGCCGGAAGGGCTCTCTACCATGACCTGGATGTGCTCGCCAAGGGCTCCGGGGGAGAGCTCTATGCGGGCCCTGCCATCGGAGCAGTGGCAGACCGGACTCCATGCCCTGCCGTCGAAGAACCGGAAGTCAGCGCCGGCGGCATAGCTCTCGGAGGAGATGAATGCCAGCGACACGGTCTCGCCATCTCTGGAGATGACTCTGACTGAGATGTCGTCCAGGCGTTTTTTCTCGGCGGCTCTCTCCTCGAGGATGCGAGCCACCTCGTCACGCCCTATCCATCTTGCCACATGTGCCCGGCGGCCACCGGAGAGAACCTCCATGCCTGAGCCGTCAAAGGTTGCGCAGGAGAATATCTGAATGCTGCCCTGTGCGACGCTTTCCGCGTTGCAGCCGGATGTCGACCTCCTGTCGGTTTCGGTGAGACGGAACGAACTGGTGACCGAGACGCTCACTGCATTGCAGAGCGATGACAGGGCCTGCGTGTCCGCCTCCTGGACGCTCCGCCCCCACCCTTCGGCCCAGATGTAGGCGTCCGGGAAGGAGCGGACTTCGTCGAAGGACTGTGCAAGGCAGCCTGGCCCCGCGATAAGCAGGGCCGCTGAAATGCTGAGAAGGATCCTCATCGGCCGGCCTCCATCTTGTCCATGCCCTCGTCGATCCAGTCGGAGACCATCGAGCCGTATTCCTCGGCCATGCCAGTCTCCTCGAGACTGCGCTGCATCGCCTTCAGGCTTGCGCTGTGGGCGGCATCTTCGTCCACGACACAGAAGACTCTCACGCTGTAGCGGCCACCCCTCTCGCTCTTCACGAAGGTGGCGCAGGTCATGAGATCGCCCCTGATGTCGCGGCATATGAGTCTCTCATAGGCCGCGACGATATCATCCACCTGCTCTTCGCCTATGCGGGAGCCTGTGCTGACCACCCTGCCGCGTACCCTTCCTCCGCTTGCGAGGGCGTACTCGTTGGCCACATTGACCTGCGCCGTCATCTTCGCGAGATTGACGGATATGAACCCGTCTGCCGTGCCCACGAAACCTTCACAGCCGGCATTGACTCTTGAGAAGTACTTCTCGAGCTGCACTGTGCCGTCTCCATACTCGAGAGGGGCGAAGCCGTCTTTCCTGAGCGACCTTGCCGTCTCCTTTGCGGCCTTCGCAGCGTCCTTTACTTCCTTGCTCTGCCTTGCAGAGAGCGGCGCTGACACTGCTGTGAGTGCCATGAGCGCCATGATGACAATTCTTTTCATAACCATGTTTTCATTCGCTTTCATGCCCTTTTACGACGGCCGCTACCGATTCTTTCTGTCTTTTTTGTGATTTTGCCGGAAAAATGAGATCCGGCAGTGTCATATGTGTGGAAAGAAACATCTTGCCCGGCAGTATACATTGGCATATGGAACTGAAACTCACGCTTGCATTTCTCATGCTCTGCTGTACATGCGCCCATGGACAGAGTATCGCTGTCAAGGACTTCAAGTCCGACCCGTCGGCTTCGATCGTGGACGTGACGGACTTCGAGGGTGCCCAGTGCGCTGCGGTACGCATCCCGACCTCCGACCGTTCCTTCTGCTTCGAGGCAGGCCTCGCGGGAATCGTCGATGTGGCCTACACCTCGAGTGACATCACCTTGTATATACCTGCGTGTGCGCATGTGCTTTCCATATCGCACAGGGCATATGGGGTGCTCCGCGACTGGATCATCCCTGCCACGCTCGAAGGCGGGCACACTTATGTGATGCGTCTGCAGTGCGAGGAGAGGAAGATGACTCCGGTGTGCTTCGCCACGCCTCTTCCCGCAGGCGCTTCTGCCAAAGCACCGCGCCCGAAGCCTGGCTGCGGAGAGTTCTCTCACAGCTTCATAGACATCTCGTTCGGGTTTGCCAACGAAGAGGACTGGGCTGACAGGATTACAGCGGGTCTCAGCTATACCTACCTCCATGGCAGGGTGGGACCATATGTGGGGCTGAACTACCTGTGCGGTGAGGATGATGACCAGGCTCTCTCCGTCGTTGGCGGAGCGGCCCTGCGGCTCACCTGCAGCTCCGCTCATGTGGACTGGCAGCTTTATGGCGGGGCTGGTCTGGACATCGCTGCTGCCCCGGTGTTTGAGCTCGGCACCAGGATAGACATAGGTGGCGGGCATGAGCTGAGCAGATGGGATTTCGGCATCGGCTGCATGTGCTGGAATGGTGAGATTGTCCCGAAGGTGAGCGTAGGGTATGGGATATGGGGTGGTGGTATACTGGTAACGCTCGGGCTCGCATGCCTCGCTGTGGCCGCATTGTGATTTTTTTCAGATTTTGTGGAAAGAAATCAGAAACTCCGGAGTATAAGCTGTCACCTGCGGCTCTTTGACAATACTGACACCTGCGTACAGGAATACTGGCAGAAAGGATATGCCACGGCCCCTTGTGGCCGCGGATCGGGGTTCGAGTCCCCGGTATTCCACCAATATATATATACAGACTATGAAGAAGAACAGCATTCTGGGTAAGGATGGCCTTACCATCACAAGTGCAAACCACTTGGCAAACATCTCGAAGGAGATGTACGAAGCTATCGAGAGCAGGATCGAGTCCCTCAAGCTCTACAGCAAGGATTTCGAGCTTGCGCTGAACGGAAACACCTACAGGGTGGAGAACGAGTCGGGGAAGGAGGATCTCGAGGCCATCTCCGAGGAAATGAAGAGGATAGGTGCCCTCAAGTCCCTCATCGCCTATCTGAGGGAAGGCATCAAGGCCAAGGAGGCTCTTGATAACGACGACGAGTTCGAGGAGCATGTCAAGGAACTCGTGAAGGAGGGCAGGACAGACCTTGAGAGGCCCAACTCCTTCAGGGCCGATGTCAAGTTTGACGACGAGTTCATCAAGCTGACACCCGAACAGAGGGCGAGGTATTACTCCCTTGAGGCGAGGTGTGCCACCATAGGTGGATTCATCCATCCCGACGGGGCGCTTGCCAAGGCGAGGAAGGAGTACTTCGAGCACAAGGGGAATCCGATTAAGGTGAACGGAAGGGGACAGGAGGCGGAGATATGCACATTCTCCTCGAACTTCACTCCTGAGGATGTGGACGGCGAGTTCTTTGCCCTTCAGAAGGAGTACAGGAGCCTTCAGGCCGAGTTCAACTCCATGAAGGCGGAGATAGACAGGAGGGTGAACGACATCAACAGGAAGGCTGCTGCCGACGCGCTTGCCGCGGTCGAGCGATGGAATGCCGCGATGAGCGTCGAGAGGCAGAAGTACGACGAGGCCGTGAAGGCTCTCAAGATCGTGATACCTCAGAACCTCAAGGAAATCTATGAGGAGGTGAGCAGGGTGGCGACTGCGCGATAGCGCTCCCACCCTCTCGTATGACCTGAGAACATTTTAAAAGTATTGTACCAGGGCCTGGGGCTTCCTGTCTTGGAAGCCGGAGGTCCGAATATGGATGGCGGAAAGGCAAACCAATCTCCCAGCAGATTCGCCGCGGCGCGGAAGCAAAGCGGCAGCACAATGATCCGGCTTTTCCGTCTGGCAGGGCTTTGCGGTGAGCGTTCACCGCGGCGGTCTCTTGCAATGGAGGGCTTTGCTCTCTAGAGTCCAGAGGGACCATGACCGCCTTACAAAAAATGGCAGACCTTGATATTGACCTTGCCCTTGAGCCTGACGGGTCCTTGATATTGTCATTGTCCATGTCCTTGACGCCATCCATAGGTCAATACCAATCTTTCAAACAGCACCATATATGGATATTGTTGAAACCAAGAAGATCTGGATCTGCGGCGACTCGGAGAGGCGTCTCATGATCAAGATGGGCACGTTCTATGGCTATGTGGAACAATATGTCGCCAGGTACCTCCCGTATACGTCGAAACTTCTTGAAGAGACCAAGGATACGAAGGCTGCCCATGCGTACCATCGCATGAACCTTCGCGACGCCTACACGCTTGCCAAGATGAGGCGCACTAGAGTGATGCTGATGGTGGGGGAGGATGAGGCGATCGTCACTCTCTCTGAAAGGAGCAACTTTTTAATGGAGGGCTGGACTGTCATCTGTGACTACGGATACGGTGCGGGCCGCGTGTTCTGTCATATTCGACGCAAGCCCGCTGACCCGAGGCAGAAGACGGTGATCCGCTTCGGAGAGTTCTAGGCATCGGCCAGGACATTGGCCGCTTTGAATAAACAATAGGTTTACAGAAAGTGAGAAAATGTGCTTTTCAATGTGATTTCATTGCATATTGAAAGAAATATTTTTTGCGCTCTCAACATACTGACGTATATTTGCACTTGGAAATTGACACTGAAACAATGACGATGAACAAAATGTAGGTTATCCGGTTTCGCGCCTTTTGGGATCACGCGGTGCACCATGAGCACAACATTTAAATCAACAACGATCCCCGCAAGATCATTAACCAAATCAGCTCATTGACATGAAAGATTTCAGTATTGGGCAGAAGGAGTATGCCCAGCTGCGTGAAGCAGCACTCTCCTCAGTCAATGCGGCGCTTAGCCGCTACGACGCGCACAGGTACGCTTGGATGGACGCCGATGAGAAGGATGACATCGTGAGCGATGCCTTTACCAAGGCCTACGAGACCTATGTTGAAGACAAGGGATGCACATTCAAGACTTGGCTCAAGAAGATTGCCTATCAGACGACAATCGACCGTCTTAACAGCTATGTGCCCACGACGGACCTCTATCGGGAGGACGAGGACGGAGACTTGGTGGAGATTCCCGAGCTTTCAGGAAGAGTCACCGTCGAGGACGAAGTCATCGGAAGGGAGACGCAAGGCATCATCGACGAGGCCATCGGCAGGAGGAGCGAGACAGACAACCATGTCTTCAATCTCCACAGACAGGGCTACATGCCGCGAGAGATAGCCGAGAGGCTTGACCTCACCCCCAACGCAGCCTCAGTGAGGCTCGACAAGATGAAGAAGGCAGTCATCAAAGCGATGGCTGCCTGATTTTTTTCTGCGCCCGGGGAAAGAAACCGTCCTTCCGTCAGTGATGAGCTTCTGTAAGATAAACAGAGAAAAGTCTTTGCGGTCACGATGCAGTTTTACTGTAAACAATTCCAACATTCCACCCATGGCCGTATTATCATTTTGTGATTATCATTTTATAGTAATGGAAAAGAATGCTATAGCCGACAAGCCATGCATCATAGCCATAGACGAGTTCCAACAGATAACGAAGTACGGCGACGAGACTGTTGAAGCCACCCTCAGGACATATGTTCAGAAGACCACCAATGCGCACTTCATTTTTTCCGGAAGCCAGCGGCACCTGATGAACGGAATGTTCACTTCACCCTCACGCCCATTCTACCAGAGTGTGACTGTCATCAATCTTCAGCCCCTCTCACTTGAGAAGTATACGGAGTTCGCCGAGGCTAAATTTTCCGAAGCAGGCTATCTGCTTGACCCTTTCGTTGTCGAGATACTTTACAAACGCTATGACGGAGTTACAAGTTACATACACCGTATGCTGAACATTCTTTTCTCAAGAATGGAATCCGGCCAATCCTGCACCAGCGATATGATAGATTCTGCAGAAGACTTCATTCTGCGCCTTTCTTCCGACACATACGAATCATTATTCTATCAGATGCCGGCGAAACAGAGGTCCATATTTCTTGCCATAGCATCAGAAGGCTCTGCTTCTGAAGTCATGGGATCGGGATTCATCAAGCGTCACTCCCTGACTGCGGAGTATCAGCAAAGACAGTCAAAGCTTACTTCCAGATACTTTACGATACATTGCTGGGATACGAGATTCCCGCTTACAGAAAGGTTGTCAAACGTCTTAATACAGCTATCTCCAGATAGGATTCATATTATGCGTGTGTATTTTTCATCGGTACAGAAGACAATCCTCGACATCTGGTGATTCAGGAGATTGTATCCCAATTCATACCACACTCGTCCAAAAATGGAATAGCATGTCTGTGCAATGTATTGCAAAAAGTATTATTTTTGCATTAAAGTTTAAAGAATATGGCACAGTCAACAGTTACTATCAGAGTAGATGACACACTGAAGAAGAATTTCGATTCCCTTTGCGATCAGTTCGGCTTCAGTAACACTGCTGCATTCACCATCTTTATGAAAGCGGTGGTAAGAGAGCGCAAGATACCTTTTGAAATCAAGGTGGATTCGGACGAGGAGATTAGGGAAAGAGGACGCGAAGCGTTCTATAAATTGAGAGCACAGGCAGCTGCCAATGGCCTTCAGGATATGAGCCTCGATGAGATTAACGCAATCATCAAGGAGGTTCGTGATGGACGCTAGGATTTTTGCTGTGATTGACACCAATGTCTTGGTGTCCGCCCTTCTTGCCAAGCATCCGGATTCGGCGCCCGTGCAGATTTTTGAGCACCTCCTTGACAAGGACATCATTCCGCTTTTTAATGATGAGATAATCCTGGAGTATTCTGAAGTCTTCAGGCGTCCGAAATTCAATTTTGATGAAGAGACGGTCAAAAGAATGCTCAACACTATCTTGAACTCGGTGAAAGTTCTGACAGAATAAGCAGTTCCAAGATTTTCCCTGACCCCAAGGACGTTGTATTCTATGAGGTCGCTTTGTCCAAAGACTCGAGGCAGCGGCCATCCTGCATGACATCGGCATACATCCCGCCGAGGCGAAGTACGGCAACTGCGCCGGTCCCCACCAGGAGGAGCTCGGGCCGGCGGAGGCGGAGAAATTGATAGGTGAGGTCAACGAAAAACTGGATGTGGCGATAGGAGCCGATGAAATCGAGAGGGTCAAGTTCCTCATTGCCCATCATCATACCTACAACGGGATAGATGCACTTGACTGGCAGATCCTGGTGGAAGCGGACTTCCTTGTCAATCTCTTCGAGGACGGCGAGGACAAGGATGCCGTAAAGAAGGTAAGGGAAAGGATATTCAGGACCGGATCCGGGAAGCGGATTCTTGACGACATGTTCGGACTATGACTGAAGGACCGATACTCAACTCCCACAACAAGCAGGAGTGGGAGCCTGCACACACGTGTAAGCAACATCAAAAGTCATTTTGCTTGATATAACACGCTTTGAAAATCAGCGAAAAAGGCAAACTTCCATGCATTTTCGCTGATTTTCTCGAGAGAATATTTTATATTTGCGACAGTATTTATATATGATGTTGCAATGGCAAATCCTTCAATAATCGGAAGAAAAGCGGAGATTGAAACCCTCGACCGCATATATAATTCTCACAAGTCCGAATTCATAGCCATCTATGGCAGACGACGGGTAGGAAAGTCCTTTCTTGTAAGTGAGTTCTTCAAAAACAAGATTCTCTTTACAGCTGTCGGGACGTATGTCAAGGATGGTGATAAGGAATACGAGTCTTATCGTCAGCTTCAGCTGTCGCACTTCTATGACTCCCTGATTCTTGCAGGGCTCGACAATAAGAATCCGGCCCCAAGCAACTGGAGAGAAGCCTTTCTTCTGCTAAGAATTCTCTTGTCTGGTAAGAAAAACAGGAGAAAGGTCGTTTTCATTGATGAGTTGCCATGGCTCGCAGGGCCTCAGTCTTCAGAGATGATATCAGAACTTGGTTATTTCTGGAACTCATGGGCTGACAGCCAGAGGAATATCGTGCTCGTTGTATGCGGGTCAGCCACCAGTTGGATGCTTGACAATGTCATAAGGGACTATGGAGGACTGCATGGGCGTTTGACAGAAAAGATTAAGCTGTTGCCTTTCACACTGTCGGAATGTGAACTCTTCTACAAGAAGGAAGGGTTCCATATGTCCAGATATGAGATTGCCTTAAGCTACATGGCTCTGGGAGGCATTCCATACTACATGGGCAAGCTCCGTAATGACTTGAGTCTGACAGATAACATAGACAGACTTTTCTTTGCGGACGATAATATCCATCAAGAGTTCAAGGATGTCTATGCCGGACTATATTCCAGCAAGGAAAGATATGTGGAGATAGTCAAAGCTCTGGGGACCAGGTTCTATGGTATGACTCAGTCTGAGATAACAGACGCCACGAAGATGAAGAGCGGCGGCTCTTTCTCAAAATTATTAGACAACCTCTACGAATCTGGCGTGATACGTAAGTATCCAAGATATGGTAAGGAGCGTGTCGAAACCATCTATCAGCTGACTGATTTCTTTTCTCTCTTTTACCTGAGATTTGTCGACGGAATTCAGAATAGAGGCGGGATGTGGAATTCCATTAACCGTACTGGGAGATTCTACTCCTGGGCGGGTGAAACATTTGAGCTGCTGTGTGTCGCGCATCTGCAACAGCTGCAGGATGCGCTTCGCATATACTCTGTGGATAGCAACTATTGCTGGACTGGAAAGACTGCTGAAGGCACAGGGGCCCAGATAGACCTGGTTCTGGAATGCAATGCCGCACGTACAGATTACCTGTGCGAGATGAAGTTCGCGGGAAGCGTGTATTCAGTAACCGCCGATTACAACCAGAATCTCAGGAAGAAGATGGATGCATTCAGAGAAAGCGGGCAACACAATAAGACCCATTCTCTCCAAATCGCGATGGTGACATCATTCGGAACCGCAAAGGGCGCCAATAATGATATCGTAAACCATTCAGTATCAATCGATGAATTGTTCAAATGACACTCCGACCGGTTAGACGTGTGTCAAAATCGCCCGTACACACGACGGAACATATCCTGAACCGGACAATGGTGAACATGTTCGGATGTCCGAGACCTCGCAATGCCTATATCGAGCGCAAGAAGAGCAAGTGCGACTATGACGACTGTGCCTGCATCGGTGCGCCTGTCTTTACAACCTGTCGGCCAAAGACATCGCCACCATCCGAAATGCCGGCATCAACGTGGTCATCGACCTGCGCACTTCGGCTGAGAGGGAAGAGAAGCCTGACACCAGAATGGATGGCATTGAATATATGGCGGTGCCGATCTTTGACGAGAGCGTCATAGGCATCACCCGCGAGGAAGGGACCGATCCGAAGAGTGTGCTCCGAAACATGAAAGGCAGGGAAGCCCTCAGGGCGAGGATTCCCGACATGCCGCAGCTGTACCGCACCATGATGACGGACCGTACCTGCCGGAGCAACATAGAGAACGTTCTGGATACTGTTGACAGCCTGCGCACTGCCGGCCAGACGGTGCTCGTGCACTGCACGGCCGGCAAGGACAGGGCCGGGGTGGTGTCCGCGCTTGCAATGGTCAGGGACGGATTAGGCATGGACGAGGTCATGGCCGATTACCTCGAATCCGACAAGGCTTCACGCAAGGACGCCAGGACGAAATCCCTTCTGGTGCTCCTGTTCAGGTTCGACCCGGTGGCTGCCCGCATGGTAAGGGATACATATTCCGCCAAGCCAGAGTACCTCCAGGCGGCTCTGGACATGCTGGATTGACATCAATGTCACTACGGAAGCAGGAATGACGCCTGAATCGAGTATAATTTCGGAATAGCACATGACATGGCCGAACAGATAGATGACTGCATCGAGACCGCAGAGAAGCTTCTCAAGGATTCGATAGCGAAGTAATCGGCAATGAAATTTTCCTTGTAAATTTTGATTTTTCCTGAAAATATCAACGCCTTGTTCGGGATTTTATGTAGATTTGCAGAAAATTCCGAATGAATGGTGGAAAACTACGTTTCCAGAAGCACCTATTTACAGAAACTCATTGACCGCAAGGACAATGGTGACATCAAAATCATCACTGGCCCGAGGCGTTGTGGCAAATCATGGCTGTTGAAGAGAATCTACAAGGATTATCTTGTGTCCTCGGGCGTTTCCGAAGCCAACATCATAATAGTTTCCTTCGATATCGATGATGAAGTCAATCAGAGCGGTTTGACTGACAAAGATGCCCTGAAGGCCTACCTGTATGGCAGGATGACATCAGAAGCCGAAAAGTATTATGTCTTCCTTGATGAAATCCAGGAAGTGGATGGTTTCGAGAAACTCGTAAACGGCCTGAATGAACATCAGAACATCGATGTCTATGTAACCGGGAGCAATTCCAGGCTGCTGTCAAGCGACATCAATACAATTTTCCGTGGCCGTGGCGATGAGGTGCGTGTCTGGCCTTTCTCGTTCCGGGAGTTCTGCCAAGGGCGTGAAGAAGACAAGTTCACCCTATGGCGTGAGTACTATACGTATGGCGGACTTCCAGCACTAAGGAACAGGACTGCTCCACTTCAAAAGGCGCAATACCTGAAACGTCTCTGGGACAAAACCTATATCTCCGACGTGATTGACCGTCATGGAATCAAAAACGCCGAGGCTTTGAATGCCATTGTAGACGCACTGTGTTCAAGTGTAGGATCCCTTACCAACCCAAGCCGCATAAAGAATTCACTCCAAAGTGTCAAAAAAATAAAGATAGATGAGGAAACCGTAGCGAAATATCTGGGACACCTGCAGGAAGCCTATCTGTTTGAAGGGTCTCAGCGCTACAATATCAAGGGGCACCAATATTATGAATCCATCAAGAAATATTATTCGGTGGATGTGGGACTGAGGAATGCCAGGCTGAATTTCCGTCAACAGGAAATCACGCATCTGATGGAGAATGCCATCTACAATGAGCTGCGAAGCAGAGATTATCTTGTGGATGTGGGAGTAGTGGAGTCAAGGGAGATGCGAAGCGGCAGACAGGAGTATATTCAGTACGAAGTTGATTTCATTGCGACAGACGGGATGGACAAGTTCTATATTCAGTCGGCCTTTTCCATTCCGGACGAAGCCAAAAGAGAACAGGAAATCAAGTCCCTGAAAAAGATTGGCGATTCTTTCAGGAAGATTATTGTCGTCGGTGATGATATTGAGCCTTACGTCGATGATAATGGCTTTACTTACGTCGGCTTGTTTGACTTCCTGCTTTCAGACAGAATATTCGGCAAATGATTCAAAATATGGTTACTGTCTTTCCCTGAAATTAGTTGACTCGCAAGAGACAACAAACAATGGGAAGTTA
>R20__coassemble_1493_pt1 | contig 12656 bp, 6 predicted proteins | sample R20__metabat2_low_PE_021 | metagenome-assembled genome bin R20
GCTCCGGGCTCTTCGGCACGGTGCAGAAGACCAAGCGCGAGCTCCTTGCCGAGATAGCTGCCGTCCTCGCGTTCAGCGCGGGGATCAACAACGACAAGGTGGGAGCCCTCTTCTTCAGCGACCATGTCGAGAAGTTCATCCCTCCCAAGAAGGGCAGAAGCCATCTCCTCCGTATCATAAGGGAGATCATAGACCTCGAGCCGACCTCCGACGCCACGGACCTCTCCGAGGCGCTGAGGTTCCTCACGGGGGCGATAAAGAAGAAATGTACCGCATTCCTCCTGAGCGACATGCTTGACGTCGACGCCTCCGGAGCCCCGCGCTACGAGGATGCCCTCAAGGTTGCGGCATCCCGCCACGACCTCTCCGTCATCAAGGTCTACGACCCCCGCGAGCGCGAGATTCCTTCCGTAGGGCTTGTCCATGTCAAGGACTCCGAGACCGGAGAGTCGGCGTGGATCGACACCTCCTCCCGCAAGGTGCGCGACACCTACCGGGAGTGGTTCTCGAGCGTCGCGGACGCCGAGAGGCACATTTTCAACAGATACAAGGTGGACTCCGTCAGCATAGCCACTTCGGACGACTATGTCAAGGGTCTGCTCTCACTGTTCCAGCACAAATGAGAAAGTTTCTTGCCACCATACTTCTGATTGCGGGAGCCTCGCTCTCCCTTTCCGCCCAGGGACTTGTCCATGCGGGGGAGACCTTCCTCAATCAGCTCCAGAAGCGTGACTCCGTGCTCATAGCCGACCAGCTGGAGTACGGGTTCGAACTCACGGACATAGCCCAGGGCGACACCTACGCCCTCCCGGAGTTCAAGGAAGGCTTCATGGACAGCGTCGAGGTCGTGCGCTCATGGAAGGTCGACACCCTTGCCTTCGAAGGCAGGAGGAAGGACCCGTCCCGGCACGCCAGCCGCATCCGGGCCTCGATAGTCATTGCTCCCTTCGAGGAGGGAGAGTACCATCTCCCAGCCCTCATGGCGCAGCGCACGCGCGGTGAGCTCGTCGACACCCTTGTCTTCGACCCGCAGGTCCTCCAGGTCTGCACGATTCCGATCGACACGGCGACCTTCGTCATCCATGACATAAAAGGCCAGATAAAGTATCCGCTCACCGCTGCGGAGGTGGCTCCGTATCTCGTTGCCATCCACCTTGTCGCGGTGCTCGCCATCCTTGTCGCCTGCCTCATCATGTCAAGGAAGCGCAGGGAAAAGGCCGAGACCCGCACCGAGCCGGCCTACATAGTCGCCCTGCGCGGATTGGACAAGTACCGCGGCGACAAGTACTGGGCTGCCGAGAAGCAGAAGACGATGTATTCCGGCATCACGGACACTCTGAGGACCTATATCGAGTCCCGCTTCGCGGTCAATGCCGAAGAGATGACGACTGCGGAGATATTCGCGGCCCTCAAGGGCGCCGGGGACATCCCGGAGGACCTCTACAAGGAGGTGAAGGAGCTCTTCGAGCTCTCCGACTTCGTGAAGTTCGCAAAGCATACCGCGTCCGACGAGGACAACGCCCGCGCGATTCCGACCGCGGTGCGCTTCGTCACGTCGACCTACCAGTCCCAGCTTGACGCCGAGGCTGAAAAGACACAAGAGGAGGAGGGTAAGTAATGTTCTTCGAGTATCCAAAGCTTCTCTGGCTCCTGGCCGTGCCTGTGCTTCTCCTTGCCCACTATCTGTACAGGGAGCTGTGCGGCCGCAGCCCGCATGTGAGAGTGTCAGCCGTCGCTCCATGGAAGAAGGCGGGCCTCTCGCCGCTCGCGGTGGTCCGCCACTTCCCGTTCGCGCTCAGGCTCGCGGCGCTCAGCCTCATCATAGTCTGCATCGCCCGCCCCCGCTCGTCTTCGGAGATGGAGAAGGTCGACACGGAGGGCATCGACATCGTCCTTGCGATGGACGTCTCGACGAGTATGCTCGCCCGTGACTTCAAGCCTGACCGCATCAGCGCTGCCAAGGACATAGCGATAGAATTCATAGCCCAGCGTCCTTCCGACCGCATAGGCATCGTGGTCTTCGCCGGCGAGAGCTACACCCAGTGCCCGCTCACGACTGACCGCGCCACTCTGATCAACATGATGAAGGAAGTCTCGACTGACCTCATAGAGGACGGCACCGCGATAGGCAACGGCCTTGCAACCGCTGTGGCGAGGATGATGGACAGTGATGCCAAGAGCAGGGTCGTGATCCTCCTCACCGACGGTGTCAACAACCGCGGGGAGATTGCCCCGGAGACCGCGGCGGAGATTGCCAAGACGTACGGCATCAGGGTCTATACCATCGGAGTAGGTGCCAACGGCACCGCTCCGTACCCGGTGATGACTCCGTGGGGTGTACAGATGCAGGATGTCCAGGTCGAAATCGACGAGCCTCTTCTCCAGAGCATTGCCGACGTCACCGGAGGCCGCTACTTCAGGGCCACAGACAACACCAAGCTCTCCGAGATCTACAGTGAAATCAACAAGATGGAGAAAGCCCGCACGACGATAGACAGCTTCCCTGTCTACAAGGAGCTCTACGGCAAGTACGCCATCGCGGCGCTCGTCTGCCTGCTCCTCGAGCTTCTCCTGCGTATCCTTCTAAGAAGACTGCCATGATAATCTTTGCACACGCACAATACCTCTGGCTTCTGCTGCTCGTGCCTGCTCTTATCGTGGGTTACGGAGTCATGCAGGCCCTGCGCACGAGGCGCATCAAGGCCCTCGGCGACCCTGCGCTCGTCGCTCAGCTCATGCCGTCATACTCCAAGGCGAAGGGGTGGGTGAGAGCCGTTCTCTCCGCTCTGGCCTTCGGATGCTTCGTCATCGGTCTTGCGCGTCCCCAGGTGGGCGCCAAGCTCCGCGAGCACGAAGCCAAGGGAGCCGAGATCATGATATGTCTCGACGTCTCCAACTCAATGCTGGCCCAGGACTACTCTCCAAACCGTCTCGAGAGGGCTAAGCTCGCCATCTCGCGCATCGTGGACAAGCTCGAGGGAGACCGCATCGGGCTCATAGTCTTTGCCGGCAACTCCTTCGTGCAGCTTCCGATCACTACTGACTATGTCTCAGCCAAGATGTTCCTGGGCTCCATCGACACCCAGTCCGTGCCTGTCCAGGGCACGGCGATAGGCGATGCGATCCTGACGGCGGTCAAGAGCTTCAGCGCCCAGAGCGAGAAGAGCCGCGCGATTGTCGTCATCACCGACGGTGAGAACCACGAGGACGACCCTGTCGCCGCGGCGACCGAGGCCGCCGGGATGGGCTGCAAGGTCTACACCATCGGCGTCGGGTCCGCCCAGGGCCAGCCGATTCCTGTGGACGGCGAGCTCATGAAGGACCGCAACGGGGAGATTGTGGTGACCCGTCTCGACGAGGCGACCCTAAGGCAGGTCGCCGAGGCTGGAGGCGGGGCCTATGTCCATGCCGGGAACGAGGAGTTCGGCCTCAATCCAGTCATCGACGACATCCGCAGGATGGAGGACGAGAAGTTCAACTCCGTCGTCTTCGAGGAATATGACGAACAGTATATGTACTTCTTCGCCGCGGCCCTCGCGCTCTTCGTGCTCGAGATGCTGATAGGCGAGAGAAGATGGAAAAGGAGGCTTTTCGAATGAGAAGGACAGTGTTTGCGCTCATGCTGCTGTGCTCCCTGCCTGCATTCTCGCAGGTGGACAGGCATGATGTCCGCGCCGGCAACCGCAAGTTCCGCAAGGGAGACATCAAGGCTTCGGAGATAGACTACCGCAAGGCCGTGCTCAAGGACTCCCTTTCTGTGGCCGGAGAGTACAACCTTGCGTCTGCTCTCTACCGCCAGGAGGACTATGAAGGGGCAGGCAAGGCGCTTGAGACAGTCAAGGACGTGGCACCTTCCGGGGCCCATGCTTCAGACTATTATTATAATAAAGGTGACGTCGCCCTCCAGAAGAAGGACTGGGGCGGCGCGATGGAGGCGTTCAAGCAGTGCCTCCTCTGCGATCCGTCGGACATGGACGCCAAGGAAAACTACATCTACGCCAAGCTGATGAAGCAGGACGAGGACCAGAATGGAGGTGGAGGCGGCGGAGACGGACAGAATGACCGGAACCAGGACGACCAGGATCAGAATCAGGATCAGAACAGTCAGGATCAGGACAAGGGGAACGACCAGAAAGACCAGGACAACCAGGACCGGAACCAGGGCGACCAGCCTCAGCAGAACCAGCCTCAGGACCAGCCTCAGCAGAGCCAGCCTCATGACCAGCCTCAGGGACAGCAGCCTCAGGAGCAGAAGATTTCACCGCAGCAGGCCCAGCAGATGCTCCAGGCCATCCAGGCCAAGGAAAAGGAGACCCAGGACAAGGTGAAGAAGGAGAAGGCGGACCTTCTGCAGAGCCGCCAGAAAGAGAAGAATTGGTAGAGAAGATATGACAAGGAAGACTTTCGCGCTGCTCCTTGCGGCGCTGCTCATGCCGCTCTTTGCTGCGGCCCAGAACTCCATCAAGGTACAGGTCCCCAACATGGTGGCCGTCGACGAGCAGTTCAATGTCACCTTCATAATCGAAGGTGAGGACACTCCGTCCAACTTTTCATGGGAGCCCGGCGCCGAGTTCAAGCTCGTATGGGGCCCCCAGACAGGTTCGAGCACCAGCATCAGCATCATCAACGGCAAGCGCACCAAGTCTGTCCAGAAGACGTATACCTATATATTGATGCCTAAGTCCAAGGGTACCTTCACCCTTCCGACGGCGACGGCGACTGTCAAGGGCAATGCCATCAAGTCAGTCAATACCACCATAGAGGTAGTCTCCGACGGCGGCTCGCAGTCTTCTTCCCAGGGCCAGGCACGCCAGCAGAATTCACCGTCGCAGGGCGGGAGCGCCTCGTCCACGGGCGACATCTCCTCTTCGGACTTGTTCCTGCGCCTTTCCCTCAGCCGCACATCCGTTGTCGTCGGTGAGCCAATCTCTGCGACCCTGAAACTCTACCAGAGGGTGCGCATAGCCGGATTCGAGGATGCGAAGTTCCCGACTTTCAACGGGTTCTGGAGCCAGGAGGTCCAGGCTCCGTCCAACATAGAGTTCCACAGGGAGAACCTCAATGACATGATCTACGATGCCGCCGTCCTCCGCAGCTGGGTCATCATCCCACAGCAGGCCGGCGACATCACGATAGAGCCTTCGGAGCTCGTCTGCCTTGTCAACGTGCAGAACCAGAGCGCATCCCGGAGCATCTTCGACAGTTTCTTCGAGGATGACTACAGGACGATACGCAAGAGGGTGACCACCCCTCAGATGGCCGTCCATGTGTCATCCCTTCCTGCTGGGGCCCCGTCCACCTTCGGAGGCGGCGTGGGCACCTACACTATGAGCGCGAAGCTCAGCAAGGACTCCCTCAAGGCCCATGACGCGGCTTCCCTGCTCATTACGGTGACGGGCAAGGGCAACGTCTCCCTCATCGAGGCGCCGAAGGTGTCTTTCCCTCCTGACTTCGAGGTCTACGACGTCAAGACCACCGATGCCACGGACAAGTCCACTGGCCGCACGACCGGAAGCAGGACCTTCGAGTATCCGTTCATCCCGCGCAGCCACGGAGAGTTCACCATCGACCCTGTGACATATTCCTATTATGACACTTCGCAGAGGAAGTACGTCACCCTGACAACCGACCCTCTATCCATCAGGGTCGAGAGGGGAGCGGAGTCCGACCAGCCTGCAATGCAGGGAGGACAGAGCCTTCCGGGTGTTGCCCGCAAGGGTGTGAAGGACCTCGGTTCCGACATCCGCTATATCGCGACTTCGGCTCCGTCATTCTCCAGGAAGGGTTCGTCCTTCTACGGGTCCGCCGGGTTCTTTGCTGTCCTCGCCCTGCTCCTCGCCGCTTTCGTCGGAGTGTGGTTCGCCATGAGGAAGGCCGCCCAGCGGCGCGCAGACGTGGTCGGAGCGCGCAACCGCGGCGCCACCAAGATGGCTCGCAAGCGTCTTTCAGCTGCAGGGGAGTATCTGGGAAAGAATCTGTATACTGCATTCTATGAGGAACTCCACAAGGCCCTCCTCGGCTATGTCTCCGACAAGCTTGGCATGGACATGGCCGACATGTCGAGAGACAACATCTCCGCCGCGCTCTCCGAGGCCGGCGTGGATGACCCTCTCATCTCCGAATTCAGCAACCTCCTCGATGCCTGTGAGTTCGCGCGCTATTCCCCGGACGCAGGCCATGAAGCCATGAACACCCATTACGAAAGTGCCGTCAGCGTCATCTCGGCCATCGACGGCCGCATGAAAAGAAAGACAGGCGCCGCGGCGGCCAAGGTCCTCCTTCCGCTCCTGCTCCTCATGATGCCAGGCGCCATGAATGCACAGTCCGACACTGATGCTCTATGGTCCGCAGGCACTTCCGCCTATTCAGAAGGCCGCTGGTCCGACGCCTTTGCGTCGTGGAGCGCGATCGCGGAGTCCGGCGTCGAGTCGGCTGACCTCTGCTACAACCTCGGCAACGCATCCTTCAGGATGGAGGAGTACGGCAAGGCAGTGCTCTGGTATGAGAGGGCTCTCAGGCTCGATCCGTCCCACTCTGACGCGCGCTTCAACCTCGAGTTTGTGCAGAACGGCTTCGTGCAGGACGACATCGAGACTGTCCCGGAGTTTTTCCTCAAGGGCTGGATGCGCTCGCTCGGACGCTCGTTTGCGGCCGGCACATGGGCCGTCCTCTTCCTCGCCTTCCTCGCTGCCGCGCTCGCGCTCGCGCTCGTTTTCCTGCTCTCCGCCCGCTCAGGTGCCCGCAGGACAGGATTCTTCGGAGGCATCGCGGCCCTTCTCATCGCCGTCGTCTGCCTTGTCGCGGCCCAGTCCCAGCGCTCTGCGGGCCTGCGGCAGGACGAGGCCGTGGTCATGAAGCCTGTGACTTCAGTGAGGAGCACCCCGGGCTCCGACTCCGCCAAGGATCTTTTCGTGCTCCACGAAGGGACCAGGGTCCATATATTGGAAAGTGTCGGCGGTTGGTACGACATTAGGCTTGCCGACGGAAGGCAGGGATGGATGGCAGCTTCGGACCTCGAAGTCATATGATGAGGATGCGCGACTGCGCAAAATCCCCTTCGATTTAAGCAAATGGCGGTTTCAGCATACCTGTAACCGCCGTTTTTTTGAGAAAGATATTGCACAAAACAAAAAATCCTCATATCTTTGTGCGTTGTGTGTTGTGCTATCACTGTATCCGTACGTGTGAGGCGCACTTCACCGACGACAGACGGGATATTATTACAAAGTGAAAAAACTATTTTATTAACTTTTTTAAACAAAATCCTTTATGAAAAAAATTTTTAGAATGGCTATGGTGTGCGCCCTCGCAGGTGCCACACTTTTGTACACTGGCTGTACAAAGGACTATTCTGAAGACATCGCTTCGCTCGAGACTCGTCTCGACCAGCTCGAAGGTACTACCATCAAGTCCCTCCAGGACCAGGTAGCTTCTCTTGAGACGGCCAAGACAAATCTCCAGACAGCTCTCGACAAGGCCAACACAGCAATCGAGACTCTCAACGGAAAGGTGTCTACTCTCGAGTCTACAGCTTCAAAGCTCAGGACTGACCTTGACGCCGCTGCCGCTCAGGCAAGCGCCAACGCTACTGAGATCGCAAAGATCAAGCAGACCCTCACAGACGTCAATGATGAGATCTCTGCCCTCAAGTCAAGGATTTCTTCCCTTGAGTCAAAGGTTCCTGAGATTGAGTCTGCTATCAAGACCATCAACGAGACCCTCGCAAAGAAGGCCGACAAGTCTTGGGTAGAGGAGAACTACGCTACCATCAAGTATGTCGATGACGCCATCGCAAAGGTCAACGGTGAGCTTTCCAACATCCAGAGCTCCATCACCGACATCAAGAAGGACCTCGGCACTGCCCTGACCGACATCGCCAACCTCAAGACTGACGTCGATGCCCTCAAGACATGGAAGGAATCTGCCGCTACGGCCATCTCCACTCTCCAGAGCGACATGAGCCAGGCCAAGACTGACATCCTTGCTGCCAAGAAGGCCGCTGATGATGCCCAGACTACTGCCAACGAGGCTCTCTCCACAGCCAACGAGGTTAAGGAAGCTCTCAAGGCTTACTATACAGCAAAGGAAGTTGACGCTATCGTCAAGACTCTCGACTCTACCCTCACCGCCAGGATCGCTGCCCTCGAAGGCCGCGTTGACAAGGACGAGGACGAGATCGCTTCCCTCAAGGAGCTCAAGCTCGACATCTCCGCATACAAGGCTGACACAGCAAAGGTATGGTCAAAGATCCGTGAGATCGACGAGACCATCGCAGGTGTCATCGAGGCTTACCAGGCTGCTGATGCAGCTCTCGCTACCAGGATCGACTCCCTCGCACTCGTTACCAACGACCTCTATGAGACCAAGCTCGACAAGTCGACATTCGATGAATTCGTAGACGAGATCAACGCCAAGGTAGCTGCTCTCTCTGCTTCCATCGACGCTCTCCTTGCACGCGTTCAGTCCCTCACCTATGTTCCTGAGTATGCTGACGGCAAGATCCGTATCCCATACGCAATGCTCGTGCCTAGTTTTGTCACCGGTGACAATGGCAATATCGGTGGAGGTTCTGGCCTGATTCCTTTTAATTCTGTTATGCAGGAAGAGCCTGAGACTGTCAACAGAGCTATCGAGAAGACCACTACAGTGAAGTACCGTGTATACGGTGAGGATGCAGCTGAAATCGCTCTCGCACTCGTTGAAGCTTACGATTCCCTTGCATTCGACGTTGTAAAGGTTTACCCTAACACCCGTGCTAACCTCGAAGGTGCTGAACTTCAGATTGTCGGCGCTGAGATCGACGACCTCATGTCTGACGTTCTCGTTCTCACAGTTCTCCCTCAGGGTCTCGGCGACACATTCTACATGGGCCCACAGGACGAAGAAACAGAGAACTACTCTTGGAGCGTTTCCCTCGTTCTTACCGACACTGGCGAAATCACTGAGACTGAAGTTGAAGGTGACAGGAAGAGCAATGTCATTGCTTCCTGCTATGTAAACCTCGTTCCTGAGCAGAGACCTGAGATGATCGAGGTTGGTATCTACGAGCCGGATGACGAAGGTAATGATGTCAATATTACCTACAGCGTTGCTGATACAATCGAAGTTGAGTACACTGACACTACTGCTAAGGAGGTTCTTCCTGATGCTACACTCAAGTTTGCTGTAGGTGACACCCTCTACACATACGATGAGCTTCTCGCTGCCGGTTATGTAGTTCCTGCACCTACATATAGTATTAAAGATGTCGATGACCTCTCTGGCGCCATCGATCCATCCAAGATTCCTGAGGAATATTTCGTACTTGCACACACCGACACCTGCATCTCTACCGTTGCCCTCAGTGACATAGTTAAGGAGGCTGTAGGCGCCAAGGATTATGCTACCACAAACTATACAGTAGGTAACGTCTTTGTCGCTGCTTCACAGCTCGAGATTGTTGTTCCTGTACAGGTCAAGATCAACTCTCACATCTGGGAGTCTGAGGCTGTCGACACCTTCACATGGGCATATGCTAAGGACGCTCAGTCTGACGCTGACGCTTACAAGGCTGAGGAAGGCGCTATCCCTACCACTCTTCGTGACAGCGCTGTCGTTAAGTTCGACTCTACTGCGACCAAGCTCGCTGCTGTCGGCCTTACACTCGCTGACTTCTCCAGGATGGAGCCTTATACCTGCGTCATCAAGAATGCTGCTGGTGAGACTGTCTCTACTTACACCAAGGCTGAGGAAGAGACAAGCGATGTTACTGTTGCTGTCGCTCCGTTCTACAATGCTGACAAGACCGCTCTCTACGCTAAGGTTTCCGGATTTGACTGGGATGAGGCATACACCATCGAGGCTGTATACAACTACCCTACAGACGCCCAGCCTGCAGTACAGGTTACCCTCACTTCTGCATTCGAGACCAAGGATCGCAACCGTGAGCCTATCGTCATCACTCTTCCTACGGATACAGTGAAGTACGCATTCGATTTCACAGATACTCTCGTCAACAAGCTTGGCGATGCTGTCTCCATCGAGGCTCCTATCTACCTCTCAGACGCAGATCTCAAAGACGCTGTCAGCAAGGTTGGTCTTGCACATGCAGACACTCTCGTTACCAAGCTTGATGACGAAAAGGCTGTTATCGATGAGACTGACGGTCCTAACTACATTGGAACTGATGTTGCCGGTGCTGATTCTGTTCTCGCACACAAGACTTATGTAACTGTCAAGGACGACGCTCTTGCTGGAAAGGTTCTCGATAATACTTTCGACTACTCTTGCTCCGCTACCCTCTGGTATGGTCAGGAAGTCAAGATCATCAAGGAGGTTGTCTTCGACACCAAGGGTATCTACGAGTACGAGCGTATCAACGAGTACGTGAAGTACATGAATCTCCTCAACTGCTACACAACCGTTCAGCCTTGGTGGCAGCCAGACAACACAGCCATCGAGCTTGACGAGCCTCTCTCCGGCTACGATGCACATGTTGTAAATCTTGATCAGCACTTCCGTATCCGCGAGGTTGCTACAGACTCTGTCTGCACAAATCTTGACGGTACTATCAAGGAGGCTTGGCAGTTCCTCGTACGTGAGTTCACTCTCGAAGACCCTAATGGAACACCTGTAGAGTCTATCGCTGACCCTCGTGAAGGTGAGGCTAATGAAGTCGCAGCTGCAACCGGTATCACCATGGAAGCTGACCAGCTCTCATACTACAGCATGACTGACTCTGTCGATGTTTATGCAGGCCTTGCTATCACCAACAGCAACCAGTCTCTCATGCCTCTTACTACCAGGTTCGACGTCGAGTCCTACATGCCATTCAACAAGGCAACTGAAGGCTATCAGAACTATGTAGTCAAGAAGTACGAGCCACTCCAGGAACTCACCAAGAGGGATGATGTTGAAATTGAAGGTGAAGGTACTCTCGAGAGTCCTTACATGATCAATGTAAACAACTCTATCAAGACTGTCACTTCCATCTACGACTTCCTCTCACTCCTCGACAAGCGTGGACATGAGACTATCGATCCTACTACCGACGACGGTTGGGTAATCGGTGATGATGAGAATGGCTTCGCAGAGGGTGTATCAGTAGTTACTCTCTACGGTCTCCAGTTCACTCACTCTATGGAGTATGTTGACGAAGTATCTCCTGAGACCCAGTCTCGTATCAGCTTCGATACCAAGACCGGTAAGCTCACCTACGACAATGTCCTCCAGACCCAGCTTGCTGAGCCGATCAGAGTTGCTCTCAGCATCAAGATCGACTATGTATGGGGACAGCGCGGATACGACGAGGAAGGCTCTATCATGCCTATCTACGTTGAGTTCTACAACAAGCCAGTCGGTGAGTAATCCTCACTCCTAGCATATAGATTGAGGCCGGGCCGTTCAGGTCCGGCCTCTTTCTTTTGGTATCTTAGGTGTATTTTTCATTAAATTTGTTGAAGTCAATAATATTCAGTAATATTGCAATGATTTTGCGATAGAATATCGTTTTAAACATTCATAATCATGAAAAAAGTACTTTTGACTATCTCAATGGCTCTTCTTGGCCTTGGCGCATTCGCACAGACCGCAGAAGACTTCTACCCGGGCTGGTACATGCAGATTCAGGGTGGTGCTGGCTATACAGCCGGTGAAACCAAGTTCAAGGATCTCATCTCTCCTGCTGCTGCTCTCGGTCTCGGATACCAGATCACTCCAGTGACCAGCGTCCGCGGTGTCCTCACAGGCTGGCAGGCTAAGGGTGCTCTCCCTCGCACTTCTGACCTCTACAAGTTCAACTACGGCCAGCTCGATATCGATGGTGTATTCGATATCTGCAACATGTTCAAGTTCAAGTACAACCGTACTCTCAACCCTTATCTCGTTGCCGGTCTCGGAGCAAACCTTCGCTTCAACAACGATGAGGCTCAGGCTCTTTCAACAAAGTTCCCTGCTGACAACTATCTCTGGGACAATCCTGTAGTCAGCCTCACCGGCCGATTCGGCCTCGGTATCGACATTCGCCTCTGCGATGCTCTCTCCCTTACTCTCGAAGCTACTGACAACGTAATGTCAGACCACTTCAACAGCAAGATTGGTGACGCATTCAACCTCGGCAAGTTCGATTTCGACTATCAGATCAATGCCCTCGCAGGTCTCAAGTTCCGTTTCGGCCAGGCTGGCAAGCGTGCTGCAGCTCTTGCAGCAGCTGAGGCAGCAGCAGCTGAGGCAGCAGCAAAGGCAGCAGCTGAGAAGGCAGCAGCCGAGAAGGCAGCGGCTGACAAGGCAGCAGCTGAAGCAGCAGCAGCAAAGGCAGCAGCCGAGAAGGCTGCTGCAGAGAAGGCAGCCGCTGAGGCAGCAGCAAAGGCAGCCAAGGAGCGTGCTACTGTAGAGAATGTTTACTTCACCATCGACAAGTGGGACATCAACGAGTCTGAGGTTGCCAAGATCGACAACATCATCCGCGTCATGAAGAAGTATCCTGACACTACAGTATCCATCAGCGGCTATGCTGACAAGTTCACAGGTACTGCAAAGCGCAACATGTTCCTTTCTGAGAACCGTGCAGCCGTTGTAAAGCAGGCCCTCATCGACGCAGGTATCGACGAGTCCCGCATCACCACAGCTTACTACGGTGACACTGAGCAGGTATCTGACGTTCCTGAGCTCAACCGTGT
>R20__coassemble_1505_pt1 | contig 12542 bp, 7 predicted proteins | sample R20__metabat2_low_PE_021 | metagenome-assembled genome bin R20
CGGACGGCACCTTCGAGGATGACCACACATTCTATGTCAAGGAATACTCGGGGGATTGGACGAGCACTCCGAACGACTATACTATGATTATCCATTCGATGACGGCGGGAGACACGCACCGCCTCACATTCAGGGCCGAGGTGGAGCACGAGAGCAGTACGACCAACACCACGGCATGGTTCTACATTGACAACATAAAGGTGCAGATCGCACCTGCGACAGAATAAAACAGACAAAGCATATGAATCTACTGAAGACCACATTACTTGCAACGGCAACCATCGCAGCCCTTGCGTCATGCCGGAAGGCGGATGACACTGAAGGTGCCGTCTGCTTTTCCCTCGACCAGCAGGCTGTCGTGGCTGATGTCGTGACCAGGAGCTACGTTTCGGACTATACGACGCTCCCGTCTGCGTCCGACTTTACAATCACTGTAAAGAGCGGCAGCTCGACCGTCTACACAGGACTCCTCTCGGGCTATGACTCTTCCACAAAACTCAATGCCGGGAATTACACTGTCGACGCAGTGTATGGTGCGGAAGGTGAGGAAGGTTTTGACAAGCCATATTTCACAGGCTCCACGGCCTTTGCCGTACAGGGTGGTGCCACCACTTCCGTCAGCATCCCCGTATCACTTGCCAACTCGATCATAAAGGTGGCGGTGACCTCTGCCTTCGAAAACTATTTCAAGGACTGGAGCTTCACCGTAAGCACAGGTTCAAGCAACACCATCTCCTTCCCCAAGGGCGAGACGAGGGCGGCTTTCGTCGATGCCTACAGGTTTACCGTTTCCGGCACAATGACAAGCCAGAGCGGTGCAGCCTCCTCATTCTCAAAGGAGTACACATCCGGGATCGAGGCCGCCACATGCTATACACTCCGTTTCGATGTCTCCAATGTCGGAGGCCTTACCGTCACGGTCACTTTCAATGATACAGTCGAGACAGTGGACCTCGGCACAGTTGAACTAAACGACTAGCACAAGGATGAAAAAGATATTTACCATACTCACTCTGGCGGCGTCGCTCCTTGCGGTGTCCTGCCACAAGGACGACCCTTTCAAGAAGTCCAAGGAAACAGAAGGGACCCTCGCATTCGGCACTTTCACCCTCACTGAGGACGAAACCGTGGAGACCAAGGCATCCGCTGCGAGCGGGAGCTACTCCATCTTCATATATGACGAGGAAGAGACCCTTGTGACCTCCACGACCTATTCGGCGGTCAAGGCTGCAGACTACAAGATAACCCTCCCTGCCGGCAAGTACACCCTCGTCGCAAGGTCCACTTCAGACGAAGTGCCTGTCGCCGAGTTCGAGCAGCCGGTATACGGCACCAGCACGGAGTTCACCATCAACGCCGGACAGACCACCAACATCGGTTCCCTGACATGCACCCTTCTCCAGTGCAAGGTGACCGTTTCCTACAGCGATGACTTCCTCAAGATGGTCACGGGCGCTGGAAGCGCCACCGTGACCGTTACTTCAGGCTATCCTCTCGAGTATGGGATGTCCTATGCCAACGGCCTTGCCTCATATGACCAGAATGCAGGCTACTTCGCCATCAACAACGGTGCCAACACCACGATGGAGGTGACCTTCAAGGGCTCTATCGAGGGCAAGAGCCAGAAGATGACAAAGACGTTCACGGGCATCGCAGCCAAGCAGTGGCGCCAGATCAAGTTCGTCAAGAAAGTGGACGAGGCCGGCAATGCGACCTTCGACATCGTCATCAACAGCTTTGTCGACGATGAGGACCTGGGCAACAGCATCTCTGTCGCGGAGAATATCATAGGCGACGATCCTTCTGCTCCGAAGGGCGATGGCGGCATCAAGCTCGAGCTCGACTATGCCAACGGCTGCGACACCCAGTTCCAGGATCTGCTGAACCTCGAGGTGCCTGCTCTCAGCGAGAGGACCATGTCCCTCGTCGTCAAGGTCACCGTGCCTAACGGCATCAAGAAATTCGTCGTCCAGATCGAGTCCACCAGCGATGCGTTCGTCAATGCAGTCGCCGCCGCCGATGCGTCGACCCTCGACCTCATCTATCCTTCCGAGACCAACATGATGATCTTCGACGTCGTGCCATTCCCTCACGGAACGGAACTTCTCGGCAAGACAGAGCAGACGCTCAACCTGAGCGCCGCGCAGGAGGCGATACTCAACTTCAAGGGAACCCACACCTTCACGATGGTTGTCACCGACAACCTGGGCTGCAAGAACAGCATCCCTGTCAAGATGGTAGTAAAGTAGGGGAGGACAGGATATGAAAAAGACAGCAATCATCCTCTTCACATGCCTTCTCGCCGCATCATGCGACATAGCTGAACTCGGCGGCCACAGAAACGCCGGCGAAGGCACTCTCAGCGTCGAGGTGACAACCTCAGACGCGCTCACCAAGGCTTCCATGAGCCAGTCGGAGCTTCTCAGTTCCGCCACCGTCAAGATATACATGGCCGACTTCAGCGGCATGGTCCGCAGCTACACATACGCTGACGCCCCTGCCACGATTTACCTTCCGGCTGACAGCTACCGCGTCGACGTCGAGGCGGGTGAGGCCGTGAAGGCCTCCCCAGCCGCCGCTTCATGGGAGCAGAAGAGCTACAAGGGGTCGAAGGAATTCACCATCACCTCAGGTCAGAACACCTCGGTGCAGGTCGAGGCTAAGGTCAACAATGCGGTGACATCCATCGGATTCGACAGCAGCATAGCTGAACTTTTCAATGCGGGGTATTCCCTGTCCATAGGCATCGAGGACTCCCAGCTCACCTACACTGCATCCAACGCCGGCGCTGAAGGATACTTCATCGTCGACGGCCTTGTCGAGCCTGAATTTACCTGGACATTCTCAGGCACCCTCGCAAAGGACGGCTCTGCCGTGACCAAGACAGGAAAGGTGGAGGGCATCGAGTCCGGCAAGCTCTACAAGATGACACTGAAGTATACTCTCAAGGACGGCGAACTCACTTTCGAACTCTACGTCGACTATACTACAGATGTATTCGACGACACGATCATCTTCGAGCCTCTCTCCACCGGTCTTGCGAGCTCATCGATCTATGAGATATGGGCTGCCCATGCAACTGTCCATGCCGATGTCGACGAGTCGGAGTATCCTGACCCGTCCAAGGTGAAGTTCGCCTACTCCAAGGACGGCTCGTCATGGACGACAGTCGATGCCGTAAGGACTTCGGAAGGTACCTACCAGGCAGTGCTGACAGGCCTCACTCCTTCCACAGACTATTCCTACAAGCTTGTCATCGACGGCTCTGACATTGGTGAGAGCAAGACATTCACCACAGAGGATGCTCCTGCAGTGCCTAACGGAAGCTTCGATGTCGTCAGCCTGGCATCTTCAAGTGCCGACTACTATGTATGGTACGACCCTTCAAGCTCCGATGTGGCATGCCAGACGATGTGGTGGGGAAGTGGCAACGGTACTTCCGATGTGAAAGGCTCTGCCAGCATGGGACTTGTCATCACAGCACCTGACGAGTCCGACAAGGTCGACGGTTCACGGTCAGTATGTCTTCAGTCCAAGAGCATCATCGGCATGCTCGCTGCAGGAAACCTCTTCTCAGGCAAATTCATGGGACTTGTCGGCACATCAGGAGGAAGGGTCGCATTCGGCCGTCCGTGGACTGCGCGCCCTACCGCACTCAAGTGCTGGGTGAAGTATTCCACAAGCACCATCGACATCATCAGCGACACTCCTGACGGAGTCAGCGTGAGCAAGAGCGACTATGACATGGGCATGGTCCGCATCGCGCTCGGTACATGGAACTACAGGACATACGGCGGCACCAAGGACAGTCCGATACTTGTCAACACCACAGAGTCATCGACAATTATCGACTACACCAAGGACCCATCCACCATCGCATTCGGAGAGGCGAAGTTTGTCGGTGATGCCTCCAACTCCACCAATGTATGGAAGGAGATCACCATTCCTATCGAGTACAGCAGCGAGACTGAATTCCCGACCCATATCGTGATATCCTGCGCATCCAGCTACTACGGCGACTACTTCACCGGCTGCGACAGCAGCAAGCTATGGATCGACAAGATGGAACTCATCTACGAGTAGAATCTCATGAAAAGGACTCTTCTGATCATTGCCATGATGACTCTGACCGTCTCTCTTGCAGCCGGTCAGAGCCTGACGCGCGGCTATGACCTGAAGAGCTCAACCGTCTTCGGGGCCAAGGGACAGTGGATAGTCGGCGGCAACTGCCGCTACAGCTCTTCAGACTGGTCCGATGGCAAGATACTCGTGCTGGAGGGCATCGACGCGACAGGATATAGTCTGAGTGTCAGTCCGTCCGTCGCGTATCTCATAAGCGACAATGTCGCCGTAGGGCTCCGCGCTTCATATGGACGCTACCTCACCAAGGTCGACTATGCAGGCATGAGTTTCCAGGACGTGGACATAGTAGTTGACGACTACTATTCCCTGTCACACAAAGGCTCGCTGCAGGCATTCATCCGCCCTTATATCCCTGTTGGTACGTCAGGACGCATTGCGCTTTTCGCCGAGATCGGCGCATCCGCCTCGCTCGGCCAGGCCAAGGTGACTGACGGCCACACCGATGATGTCAAGGGTACATGGCAGCGCAGTTTCTCATGGGCGGCGGGAGTGTACCCAGGTGCGACCGCGTTCATCACTGACAGACTTGCAGTAGAGCTCAATGTCGGCCTCTTCGGCTTCGACTCCGCCAAGACGCATCAGGTCCATAATCAGGTCGACACAGGAGACCGCAGTTCTTTTGCGGCCCATTTCATGGTCGATGTCACCTCACTTTCAATCGGACTGTCCCTGTATCTATGAAAAGGACTTTGACATTGCTTATGATGCTCCTGAGCCTTGCATGCATGGCCCAGAAGAAAGCCCCGCTCACCAGGTACAACATCATTCCGAAGGGTGAGAAACTTGCCGGCCTCCAGTTTGCCTTCGTCAACCTGAACAGCGCCAACAGCGAGTACATGCTCGTGGCCAACAACCTTGACGCGAAGGCATCGCTCAGCAACATAGCTCCTATGTTTGCATTTGCGTATCGCCCTGACCATGTCATCGGCATAAAGGCAGGCTATACTTCAGCGACCGGCACCCTTGATGCGACGACACTGAGCCTGCTCAATGACGGACTCGAGTTCGATTTCTCCAATGTCTCTGCATCGTCGAAGACGAGGAGCATCGCGGCCTTCCACAGGACGTATATCGGCCTCGAACCAAAGGGCCGTGCAGGCCTCTTCTATGACTTCACATTGTCCTACGGGGTCTCCCATACTGCATTCGGCCTCGACGGGCCGTCGGACGACGAGTCGGTGACTTCAAGGGTGAAGCTTGCCTTCAGTCCGGGACTCGTGTTCTTCCCGAGCAGCAACATAAGCACCCACGTAGGCATCAGCATCGCCGACATTGCATACAACAGGACCTCGTATGTCTCGGCAGGCGAGGAGACTGGCAGCAAGTCGACTTTCAAGGCTCAGGCATCGCTTGACCTCATGGGCATATATTTCGGTCTGGTAGTTCATCTATGAAAAAGGCATCAGTCATATTGTTCGCGGCGTTGCTGACAGGTTGCATCAAGAATGATGTGCCGTACCCTACCGTTGTCCCTACCGTAACATCAGTTGCAGCCGACGGCATGACCGGGTATACCGTGGATTCAGACAGCCGCAGTGTCGTGCTGACTCTGGAAGAGACCACGGACATCGCGGCCGTCCGCATCACTTCTGCGGTGCTTTCTGAAGGTGCGACAGCCGATCCGGCAATAGCGGGCACATACGACATGAGAGAACCTTTCTATGTCACCCTCCATACCTATCAGGACTACAGGTGGGCGTTCAGCGCTGTCCAGGAGATAGAACGTTATTTTACCGTCGAGGGACAGGTCGGCAGCTCTGAGATAGATGCCGCCAACCACAGGGCGATAGCGACTGTGCGCAGCACTGCGGACATTTCCAATATCACGGTGCGCAGCCTCAAGCTCGGCCCGCGCGACATCACGACCTATTCGAAGAACCTGTCGGCGCTCAAGGATTTCTCCGGAGATGTCGAGATCGACGTTACCGCGCATTCCCGCACAGAGACCTGGCGTCTCTTTGTGGAACAGACGGAAACGCTTGTGTCGATGACGTCAGTGAGCCCGTGGACTAGGGTCGCATGGCTGTCTGCCAGTGGACTTGCAGACGAGCGAAACGGCTTCAGGTATCGCAGGGAGGGCGCGTCAGACTGGATTGAGACTACTGATGTCGTCTCTGACGGAGGAGCATTCACTGCGATGCTTGACAATCTGGAGCCACTTACCGACTATGAATGCGTCGCGTTCAGCGGCGATGACGAGACCGACGTATGGTGCTTCACTACTGAAGAGGAAATGCAGCTGCCTAACTCCGGCTTCGAGACTCTCTCCAAGGATGAATCCTCCAACTACTACTCTCTCTATGACCCGTCATCTTCTGACGAGGCCCTGAGAACAAAGTGGTGGGACAGCGGCAATGCCGGCTCGACTACCGTCGGAGCTTCCTACTCGATCTGCACCCCTGACAATGAGGACTTCAAGGAAGGCCGTACATCGATGAGGCTCAACTCCCGCAATGTGGTCATAAAGTTTGCTGCCGGCAACCTCTTCTGTGGAGAGTTTGCTGGAGTGATCGGCACCCAGGGCGGAAAGGTCAATTTCGGGCGCCCGTTCACTCTCCGCCCACGCTCTCTGAAACTCTGGCTGAAGTATGTCAGCGGGTCGATAGACTGCATAGGCACATATCCGGACAGCAATCCGGTCAAGCTCGGCGACAAGGACAAGGGCACGGTCTATGTCGCTCTCGGTGACTGGGACTATCACAAGTATGGCGGCACTCCGCAGTCCCCTGTACAGGTCAACACCACTGACAAGTCGACCCTCTTCAGACCGGATGCCGAGGCCGTGATCGCCTACGGCGAGTGGGCCTCGACCTCCTCGACTGACGGGTGGATAGAGGTGGAGATACCTCTGTCATACAATGACGTCAACCGCAAGCCGACCCATATCATAGTGTCATGTGCTGCCAGCGCCCTTGGCGACTACTTCACAGGTTCGTCACAGAGTGTCCTCTGGGTAGACGACATGAGACTGGTCTACTAAGCTTTTTCCGGTGCCGGGGATATGGCCTCTCTGGCCGATGAGTGATCCTTCTTCTTCCGTGCGTCGCGGTACTCGCCCCACTCGCAGCCGACATTCTCGGCGTGCATGCGGTCGACTAGCTTGCCGTTGCGGTACAGCTCTATTGTACCCTTGCCGTTGCCTCCGTTCCAGAGGCGGCGATGGCGGCGCTCCCCGTCAGGGGACTCGTAGTTTATGAGGAGCATGTCGGACTTGTTGCACCTTATGTCGGCGACCATCCTGTCACGCCATGTCTTCTGCTCGACGTGCCAGATGATCTGCGACTTCGACTCCCTGCATGAGAATTTCGTGCGGCAGAGAGTCCAGAATTTGGAGAAGTTGAACTCGAATTCCTGACCTTCATACCAGAATGCGGAGAGGAGCTTGCGATTCAGGGCGACGGGACCGATCTTCGGGCGTCCTCCGCCGATGTCGAAGACGCTGTCGCGGAGCTTCTCTCCGCTGACCTCGCTCCTGAGCTTGCTGCTGGAAAGCCATACCCATGGGGAAGTGAAGTCCTTGCCCCAGTTCTTGTCGGAGTATCCGAAGCATTTGCCCGGCTTGACCAGGTACTTCTTTCCGTTCCATATCACTTCGCCCTTGTACTCGGTCTTCATGCCTTCGGCATGCCAGAACATGTCGAAGATCTGGAGCCTGCGGAAGAGTTTTCCCGCACCGTATCCGACATTGAAGGCAACCTTCTTGTCGATCACCAGGCTCCATGCCATGCTTCCGCTCTGGCACATGTACTCCTTGTGCTGCCTGACGTCGTCCTCGCAGATGCTGATGGAGCCTCGCGTCCCGTCTTCGCCGAGATAGAACTCTCCTGCTGAAACAGAGAACGGATGTCCCCACTCGACCTCGATCTTCTTCCATCCATAGAATTTGTGGAGCTGGGCGGCATCACGGCCCCATGCTCCGGCCTTTATCATCAGATATGAAGGCTTCCTGCCCTCCGCCTTGCTGGCCTTGGTCTGCCCGAAAACAGGCCTGTCACCCCCAAGGTCCGGGTTGCAAAGGAAAAACTCTATGAAGAACTGCTTCTGGTCCCCGGTCTCCGGGTCGTATCCCGTGAAGGAATGCCACCACCAGTCGTAGCCTTTTCTCGCCTGAGGCCCCACGAGCTGGCATGCGTCTCTGGATATGTCGTGTCTGTTGAATCCCATTTCAAGGTGCAAATTTAGTAAAATACTCCGTGTAAGTTGGCAGAAAATTCATCGGAATTTAACATGCCATTACTTTCGGTTCCGAATGTCTGGATGATATGTAATCCTGTTATAAAAATCATTATATTTGAGTTGTCAAACAATATGAATTATGAAGAAATTCGTGATTTCATTGCCATTTCTCGTTATTGCCTGTTTCAACCTGGTGGCCCAGATTGCCGTGAGCCCATCCTCTCTAACATGGCCATCAGACGAGACATGCACCAAGGCAGTGACGATAAGCTGCAGTGGTCATTGGTACACGGATTCGACAAGGCTTGAGAGCCATTTCAACATATCGACATACAACGGCGAGGACGGTGACGTGATCGAGGTCAGTCCCGCATTGGCGAACGCTACCGGCACCACCATCACTGAGTCCGTCGAGTTCCATGACGGGAGCTCCACAAGCTGCCTCCAGCTGACTCACCTGAGCACCGCCGCTAGCCTCTTCGTCTCTCCGTCATCCCTCACCTGGGCGGCGGCCGACACATCGGCCAGGAGTCTGTCCGCCACCTGCCCCGGCAGCTGGTCGGCCTCATGCCCAGGAGGCCTGTTCCTGTGTTCCCCCATGTCAGGGACCGGCACCTCCTCAGTGTCGGTCTGTCCCACGTACGTCAATGAATCAGCGCTGTCCAGCACCGCTGTGCTGAGCGTCACCGATGGTCTTACGACCCGCCGGACGGATCTGACCCAGGAAGGTGTGACCTGCCCGGAGGGCGTCTTCTGCGTCACGCCCCCGTCCCTCTCATGGACGTATGACGCTCAAGAAACGAAGTATGTCCGCGTGAACGGCACGTGCCGCTGGGAGACGGACTCCACGGGCACCTCATCCGCATCCCATTTCAGCCTCTCCGACTTCAGCGGCACCGGCAGCATGCTGGTAGCGGTCACCCCGTCAGGGCGCAACACCCTTCCGTGCAGCATCGCGGACAGCGTCGTGTTCAGGGATGAACTAGGAAACTCGGCAACGCTGTCCCTCCTCCACATGTCCCCGCAGGACATGCTGTCCGTCTCCCCACAGTCGCTGACCTGGTCCTCCGCCGACACGTCATCGCAGAGCGTACTGATAAGCACTTCAGAGACATGGACCGCGAGGATATATGGCGCGGGCTTTGAAACTGACGCAAACTCCGGGACCGGTGACGCTGTCATTCAAGTCAGGCCTGCAAATGCAAACTGCAGCGCCAGTACCCTCGAGGCCTCTCTCGAGGTAAACGGGGATGGAATGGTGGGCCGCTCAGTCTTCCTGAACCAGGAAGGGTGTGGCAGCCCGTCTCCGTCCCTCGGCCGTGATACAATACCCGACGGTGACCCCGGGATGTCCATTCCCTACGACCGGACGGTCACCCCGACCGGAGCTGTCGTCTATACGATACCCATCATGACGGATCCGGCATCAGGGTATGCCCCATCCGTCTCATTGGTTTACGACAGCCAGTCAGGGAACGGTATTGCCGGCTACGGGTGGAGCATCGCAGGACTGCCGGCAATCACCCAGATTCCCAGAAGCCGCCACTACCATGGGGAGCAGGCGGCAGCGCTTGTATCTTCGCCACACAGGAGCTACGCCCTCGACGGAATCCCCTTCGCGGAATCTGAAAGCCATGCAGCCGGCTTGACCTCATATCCATACGAGACCGTACGGGGCCATGTGCGCATCATGGAGGTGTCTGACGGTTTCGAGGCCCTGTATCCGGATGGGAGCAGGGCTCATTTCGGCTCATGCGCATCGGGAGATGATGCGTTCTATCCGGTCACAGAACTTGAGGACAGACTCGGGAGAAGAATCGAAGTGTCCTATCTGCATGACGGAGGATGCTACTACCCGGAGTCGATAACCTATAACCAGTCAGGCTCCGCACAGGGGGTGATCTCATTCAGATATGCGGACAGGACTGACGTGGTCGAAGGATTCCATGCAGGTCTCCCCGTCAGGCAGGGCAAGCTGCTGACCGGCATAGTGTCGTCCGTCGGAAGCGAAGAGCTGCGCTCCTACACGCTCGACCATGCCGGGCGCTCGGGAGTGAATGTCCTCACCGCAATTCACTGCGGTGTGGGCGTCAGTCACATCGCCCCCCTGCGCTTCGAATATGGCAAGGATGAGCCAATCGCATCTGAGAGTTTCTCATTGGGAGATTCATTACCCTTCAGCACCGGGGTTCAGGATGGCTCGGCAGGGAACTCGCTGCTGCGGGGGAAGTTCTCGGTACTGTACTATGACGACGGCGTTGTATCCATTCCGCAGTACTCAAATTATGAGAGCCATAAGGTTTACCTGGGCCTGGAAGACAGCGACTATATCCTGCGAAGCGGGAGCGGCTATCCTTCCGACACAAGGATATGCATCACCCCCATACTGTCCCTGCGTGACACCCTTTCATTGGCCGTCGGGGAGAACTTCCAGGACGTGCAGGTCGTGGACGCTGACAACGACGGCCTTGACGAGATCGTCAGGGTCAATTACATCGGTGACGGCCTCGAACGTGGACAGACAGCCCTGCATCTGTCGGTATTCAAGTACAACGAGACGACACATCACCTGGTCTTGAAAAGAGATACGCTGGCATACGTCAGCGGCTCTGTGACGGAGAGCAAGGGAAGCGACGCAGTCTACAGCCCTTGTCAGCGCCTGTACCGCTATGGCAGTTTCACGCAGGACGGCCACCTGCAGCTCCTGGCCGTCTGCTACAGCCGTGACATGCTCGGCCGCGCCATTCAGCCGAACACCGCCCTGATTGACGTGATGACGGGAGATGTCCTCTATGACAGCCCGCTCTTGTCCATACCATATGGCGAGGACTGCAGACTTTTCGTTGCAGACATGGACTCCGACGGAGTCAGCGAGATATGCCATGCCACAGGCATGGGCCTGTGCGCATACGCGTATGGAGACGGTGTCCTGAGCCTGAAGCATATCTACGCCGGTATCACGGCATCAGATTTGTCCGGAGGCTTCTCCATAACGGACATCAACGGTGACGGCTACGCCGACATCGTCTGTCGGGCCCAGGATTCGTCGGTCTGGTCCGCTTTCATGTTCGACGGCACGTCCTTCGCGAAGAAGATGTGGGATGCAGGAGAGACTTGCGGAGACTCGGAGGTCGTGTTCATGGACATCGACAGCGACGGCCTTCCGGATGCAGTATGCGTGGACGGGACCACGGGACGCATAAGCTTCTGCATCAACCGTGGAGGAAGCCTTGCGGGCGGTCTCATGGACTCGGGAGTGTCCGTGCAGCCTGGACATGCTCCCGTCCCTGTAAACATCATGGGGTTCAACGCCGCGAGTACCCTCGTCCTTGAGAAGGACGGCATGCTGCAGCCACTGACCTTCAGCCGTGATGTCAGAAAGTCCCTGCTCATGACCGGAATGAGGGACTCCTTCCTGAACACCTGCGGATACGTCTATGGAGATGTCGCCGAGGTGGGCAGCGGGTATGGCAACGACCCCGGAAATCTCGCGAATGGAGAGTGGTATGTCGAGCGCAGCTTCCCGCTGCCAATTGTCCGGGAGGTTGAATTGACATCCGGAGGAGTGACAGTCGACCACAGGACCTATGAGTACAATGACGCGGCCGTGGCGAATGACGGGTATGGATTCGTATGCTTTGCCAGGGTGCACGAGACGGACAGGCTCCGGAGTCGCCACAGGATGACCAGATACGACCCTGCCTCACTGGGGACCCCGGTGCTTGCGGAAGAGAGGCTTGGCAGTGCATCGGGAACCCTGGTATCCATGATGGAATGCGCCGTCGACCCCATCGCCGGCAGTCTGGGCACTCCTGTGGATGCCAGGCTCATGATGAGAGAATCCTGTGATTCACTGACCGGCATACGCGCCGTGGAGAGCTACTGCTACGACTCCCTTGGCTTCGTCACGTCCACATCGGCAAGACGGCAGATTCCCGGTGCCGGCAAGGTCTCGCATGACTCGTCCTCGGTCACATACCGCCACAGCCTTGCGGACAGCCTGTATGTGCTGGGTATGGTGGAGGATGAGACAGTGTATGCAGACCTGGACGGCGACCCGGCGACGATGTCGGGATCGCGCAGCGCAACCGACTACGATGCGCTGTTCCGCCCAGTAAGGATGAGGAAGTACAACGGCGTTCTCAGCGGGGATACACCACAATGGAGCCTGGTCTCCGAGCAGCAGTGGCAGTACGACTCCCACGGCAACGTCACTTGCGAGA